>Ga0164290_1000244_pt1 | contig 207001 bp, 197 predicted proteins | sample Micstemetagenome_FD_108782 | JGI IMG/M metagenome (GOLD analysis project Ga0164290, IMG submission 108782) | Contaminated culture microbial community from soil near Moab, Utah, USA - Microcoleus steenstrupii SON62 (Illumina Assembly) | ecosystem: Environmental > Terrestrial > Soil > Soil crust... | reverse complement strand
GCGCGGGAAGACCGCCTGGCTGCCCCAGCCCCCTGCCGAGGGCAGGAAGCCGAACTCCCGGCTCGCGACATAGGCCGGGGCGAAGCCGCCGCCCGCCGCGAGCGACACGAGCACGCCCTCCGCCCCAAAGCCGACGATGTCGGCCCGCCCGTCGCCGTTCACGTCGGCCAGCACCCGCGGATACCGATCCTGGCTCTCCCACCCGCCCGCCACCAAGCCGAAGGCAGGCAGGAGCGGCCGCAGCTCAGGCGGCGTGTCGGCCTGCAGCGCGCCGCCGAGCCCGATTGTCACCCACTCGCGCTCGTTGAAGACGGGCGCAAGCTCGCTGCCGAGGCCGCCGGTGCCGTGGTCGGTGAGCCCGTTCGCGCCGGTGACGGCAAGCGCCCGGCCGCCCACCGCATCATAATAGGTTCCCACCAGGCGCACGGTCGCGGCAGGGGGGCCGTCGCCCACAATGGCGGCTTCGGCCGTAATGGTGTATGTTCCGAAATCGGTCCGGAGTGTGTTGCCCGGCGCCCAGAGTGCCGCGGCGTCGAACAGCACCCCGGTCCAACGGTCGCCGCTGTCGGCCTGGAAGACGAAGTCGAACCGAGCATCCGCCAGGCGCGGCGGGCCGTCCACCTGAAAGCGGCCGCCGAGCCCGAAGGCGGCCCACTCCGCCCCGGTCCAGGCAAAGTCGAGTTCCGAACCGAGACCAGCCAGCCCCGACGCCAGGCCCGGCCCATTGCGGGTCGGCAGGAAACCACCCGCCACGCGGGCGAAATACCACTCCACGAAGACCTGCCCATCCTCGAGGCCGAGCGCAGAGAGGTCCTCCCCGCGTTCATCCTCGAACAGGATGGTGTAGGTGCCGGCCTGTCCCGCGAACGCGCTGCCGGGCGCGAAGGCCACGCTGTCGGCGACGAGGGTCCCGCCCCAGGAATCGCCGCTGGCGGCATCGAAACGCCAGGTGAAGAGGCTGTCCGGCAGGCCGGCGCCATCGAGAGGGGTCTGGGAGCCGCTCATCCGCCGCGCCTGGGTCCGCCTTCCACATCTGCGGGTCGCCCGCAGGCCGCGGACACTGCCAGGGCGGGGTGAGCATGCCGTTAAGGACCCTCCCCGGCCCCTGGCGCCGCCGGACCCCTCGTGGCACATGGCGGCGTCGGTCGGCATGCCCGGCGCCGCAGCAACGGAACGCGGATGATCGGCCTCCTGCACCGCCAGCTCTGGCAGCGCCTCCCCTACGGGCTGCGCCGGGCGGCTCTGTTCCATGCGACCACCCTCGCCGCGCCGCGGCCGATGCCCGGCGCCGCCCGCGAAGCCCCGGTCATCGTCGCCGGCACGCTGCGCGCCGCTTCGGGCCTCGGGGAGTCGGCGCGGCTCTGCCTCGCGGCGCTGCGCGCGGAAGGCGTGGCGGCGGTCGCGCTCGACCTCACCGAGGCGCTGCGGCAGCCGACCGCCCTGGCACCCCCGGAGCCGCCCGACATCGTCCAGGACGGGCCCGGCACGCTCATCCTGCACGTCAACGCCCCGCTCACCGGCCTCGCGCTGCTGGCGATCGGCCGCCGCAGGCTTGCCGGCAAGCATCTCATCGGCTGCTGGAACTGGGAGCTGCCGCTGGCACCCCCCGAATGGCGACTCGGCGCCGGCCTGGTGCACGAGATCTGGACGCTGACCCGCTTCGTCGCGGAGGCGGTCCGGCCAGTCGCGGGCGGCCGCGCCGTCCATGTGGTGCCGCCGCCCGTGGCCCTCCGCGCGCTCCCGCCCCGCGCCCCGCGCGCCCCCGGCGCCCTCTTCACCGTGCTGTCCATGTTCGACGCCGCCTCGAGCCTGTCGCGCAAGAACCCGGAGGGCGTGGTGGAGGCGTTCCGCCGCGCCTTCGGCACCGATCCCGGCGCGCGGCTGCTGCTGAAGACGCAGCGCCTGCACGAGATCCCGGACCAGGCGGCGCGGCTGGCCGCCATGGCCGCCGCGCCGAACATCGAGATCCGCGACGCGACGCTCGACACGGCCGGGCTCGACGCGCTCTACGACGAGGCGGATGTGCTGCTCTCGCTGCACCGCGCCGAGGGCTTCGGCCTCAGCCTTGCCGAAGCCATGCGCCGCGGCATGCCGGTGGTGGGCACCGGCTGGTCGGGCAACGCCGATTTCCTGACGCCCGGCACCGGCATCCCGGTGCCCTGGCGGCTGGTGCCGGCGCAGGACCCGCAACGCACCTACGACCATCCCGACCAGCGCTGGGCCGAGCCCGACCTCGACGCCGCCGCCGCCGCGCTGCGCCGCCTGCATGACGACCGCGCCGAGGCCGCGCGGCTCGGCGCCGCCGCCGCCGCCTTCGCCGAGCGGGAATGGAGCGCGGCCGCCTACCGCGCGCGCCTCGCCGCGCTCGGCCTGCCGGTCGGCGCGGCGTGAGGCTGCGCCTGCTCCTCTGGTACTGGGGCCGCCGTGGCGGCGGGGCGCAGTTCACGCTCGGGCTCGCGCGGGCGCTGGCGCGCCGGGACGATGTCGCGCTCTCGCTCGCCCTCTCGGCGCAGGCCGAGCTGTTGCCGGCCTTCCACAAGCTCGGCCTCCCGATCCGTCTGACGGAGACCTACCGGACCCTGCCCGGCTTCCTCGCCGCCGCACCCCGCATCCCCTTTGCCGCGCGGGCCCTGCGGGCGCAGGCGGAAGCGTGCGACGCCGTGGTCTCGGCGATGACGCATCTCTGGACGCCGCTCGTCGCACCGGGGCTGGCCAGGACGGGCGCCGCGTTCGTGCCGGTGGTGCACGACGCCTCGCCCCATCCGGGCGATTTCGGCCTGGGCTGGAGCTGGCGACTGAACCGGGAGCTCGCCGCGGCGCACGCGGCCGTCGCGCTGTCCGACGCGGTCGCGCGCGACCTGGCCGCCAGGGCGCCGGCCCTGCCCCAGATCCGGATGACGCTTCCCGCGCTCCTCGCCGGCGATGCGCCGCGCGTGCCCGGGGAGGCGCGCCTCCTCTTCTTCGGCCGGCTGCGCGCCTATAAGGGGCTCGACCTGCTGCGCGACGCCTTCGGCCTCCTGCGGGCGCGGTGCCCGCGGGCCACGCTGCGCGTCGTGGGCGAGGGAGATGCCCGGACGCTCGCGCCGGGGCTCGAGACCCTGCCCGGCGTCACCGTCGAGCCGCGCTGGGTGGGGGAGACGGAGATCCCGGGGCTGCTCGCCGAAGCGGACATCGTCGTGCTGCCCTATCGCGAGGCCACCCAGTCCGGGATCGTCCCGCAGGCGCTCGCGATGGGCGTTCCCGTCGTGGCGACGCCGGTCGGCGGCCTGACCGAGCAGCTGGCCGCCGGCGGCGGCCTGATCGCCCGGGAGGCGTCCGCCGCGGCGCTGGCGGAGACGATGGAAGCCGCGCTCGACCCCGCCACGCTCGAGGCGCTGCGCGGCGCGGCGCGGCGGGCCGGGGCGGAGGCGTGCGACTGGGACGGCCCGGCCGATGCGCTGGTCGCCGGGCTGCGCCGCACGCTCGGCCGGTGAGAGGCGTCAGCCCGCGACCGCGTCCTCCAGCCCGGCGCAGAAGCAGTGATACAGCGCCAGGTGGACCTGCTGGATCGCGGGCGTGAAGCGCGACGGCACGGCGAAAAGATGGTCGCAGAGCGGCGCCATGCGCCCGCCGCCCTCGCCGGTGAACCCGATCGTCGTCATCCCGAGGCCGCGCGCCGCCTCCAGCGCCAGCATGACATTCGTAGAGTTGCCGGAGGTGGAGAGCCCGACCAGCACGCCGCCCGTCTCGCCATAGGCTTCGACCTGGCGCGCGAACACGGTCGAGTAATCATAATCGTTGCTCCATGCCGTCAGCACCGCCGGATTGGAGGAAAGGCAGATCGCCCGCAGACCCTTGCGCTCCTTCAGGAAGCGCCCGACCAGCTCGCCGACGATGTGCTGCGCATCCGCGGCCGAGCCGCCATTGCCGCAGACGAGCAGCGGCCGCCCCTCGGCCAGGGCACGGGCGGTGGAGGCGACGGCGGCCTCCATGGTGCCGTCCATGCCGGCACGCCGCGTCGCGGCGAGCAGCGCTTCGGCATCGGCGAGCCAGGTATCGAGCGAGGGCGGCACGGCGGGAGCTCCGGCAGGGCCGGGGATGTCCGGCCGGGCCGCCTTACCGCGCCGGCGGCGGGGGGTCGAGGCCACGCCCCGCCACGCGGCCTTCGCCCCGCTCGCCTTGCGAAGAGCTGGGGTTGCGGACCATAGAGCCGCGCAGGGGCGAGGCGCCGCGCCGGCCGGATGGCGGCGCGCGCAGGGCGAGGGGAACAGGACGTGACGGCACCCTATCTTCGGGAGCAGGTGGCGATCGTGCGACGCTCCGGCAATTTCGAGGCCCGATGCTTCCCTATCGCCGGCCCGCTGCTGATCTCCACGCGCCACTTCGCCGACCATCGGGGCACCTTCCTCGAGACCTACAGCCGCCGGGATTTCGCCGCCCTCGGGATCGCCGACGAGTTCGTGCAGGACAACCACTCGCGCTCGGACGCCGTCGGCACGGTGCGCGGGCTGCACCTGCAGGTCGCGCCGGAGCCGCAGGCGAAGCTCGTGCGCGTGCTGCGGGGGCGCATCCTCGACGTCGCCGTGGATTGCCGCGCCGGATCGCCGACACATGGGCGCCACATCGCGGTCGAACTCTCGGCCGAGAACGGGCTGATGCTGTACATCCCGACCGGCTTTGCCCACGGCTTCGTCACGCGCGAGCCAGGGACCGAGGTCACCTACAAGATGACGGGGCACTACGCCCCGCATTGCGAGCGCGGGATCGTCTGGGACGACCCGGCGCTCGGGATCGCCTGGGATGTCGCCCCCGAGGATGCGGTCCTGTCCGACAAGGACCGCCGCCTCCCGAAGCTCGCCGAGCTCGGTGAGCTCCACCTCTGATGAGGATCCTCGTCGCCGGCCGGGAGGGGCAGGTCGCCCGCGCCCTGGTGGCGCGCTTCCGGCCGGAGGGACACCTCGTCACCGCGCTCGAGCCGCCCGCGCTTGACCTGACCGACCGCGCCAGCATCCGCGCCGCGGTCGCGCAGGCCGCACCCGACCTCGTCGTCAACGCCGCCGCCTACACCGCCGTGGACCGCGCGGAGGACCAGCCGGAGCTGGCGCACGCCGTGAACTGCACCGGCGCCGCCTGGCTGGCGGAGGCTGCCGCGGCATATGGCGCACCCTTCGTGCATTTCTCGACCGACTACGTCTTCGACGGGCTGAAGGGCGCGCCCTATGTCGAGACCGACGCGCCCAGCCCCGCCGGCGTCTATGGCGCGACGAAGGAAGCCGGCGAACGCGCGGTGCTGGCCGCGAACTCGCGGACCGCGGTGATCCGCACGGCCTGGGTGTGCAGCCCGGATGGGGCGAATTTCGTGAAGACGATGCTGCGGCTCGCGCAGGAGCGCGACGAGATCCGCGTCGTCGCCGACCAGCACGGCGCGCCGACCTTCGCCGAGGACCTCGCCGATGCGGTCGCCCGCGTGGCGCCACGGCTGCTCGCCGCCCCGCACGGCGACGAGGCCTTCGGCCTGTTCCACCTGTCAGGCGCGCCGCACACCACCTGGCACGGCTTCACCGCCGAGATCCTCGCCGGAGCCGGGCGGCGCGGGCATCCGGCGCCGCGGCTGACGGCCATCGAGACGGCCGACTACCCGACGAAGGCGAAGCGTCCACCCGACGGGCGGCTCGACTGCACGAAGATCGCGCGGGTGCATGGCGTGCAGGCGGCGGATTGGCGCGTGTCGCTCGGCCGCTGCCTCGACGCGCTCCTCGGCCCGGTGAAGGAGAATGGACAATGAAGGGCATCGTGCTCGCCGGCGGTGCCGGCACGCGGCTGCACCCGGCGACGCTCGCCGTCTCGAAGCAGCTCCTGCCGGTCTACGACAAGCCGATGGTCTACTACCCGCTCTCGGTGCTGATGCTGGCGGGCATCCGCGAGATCATGCTGATCTCCACCCCGCAGGACATTCCGCAGTTCCAGCGCCTGCTCGGCGATGGCGCGCCCTGGGGCATCCGCATCGCCTACACGGTGCAGGAACGCCCGGACGGCATCGCGCGCGCGCTGACGCTGTCGGAGGAATTCCTGGCCGGCAGCCCGAGCACGCTGGTGCTCGGCGACAACCTCTTCCACGGCGCGGATCTGGAGGAACGGTTGAAGGAGGCGCGCGGCAACGCCACGGACGGCGCGACCGTCTTCGCCTATCGCGTCGCCGATCCCGAACGCTACGGCGTGGTGGAGTTCGATGCGTCCGGACGGGCGCTCAGCCTCGAGGAGAAGCCGAAGCAGCCGCGCTCCGACTGGGCGGTGACGGGCCTCTACGTCTATGACGGCCGCGCCCCGCGTATCGCGCGCGGCCTGAAGCCTTCGCCGCGTGGCGAGCTCGAGATTACCGACCTCAACAAGGCCTACCTGGCCGAGGGATCCTTACGCGTCACGCGGCTCGGCCGCGGCTATGCCTGGCTCGACACCGGCACGCATGACAGCCTGCTCGAGGCCGGAGAATTCGTCCGCGCGATCGAGAAGCGCACCGGCCAGAAGGTCGCCTCGCCAGAGGAGATCGCCTGGCGCATGGGCTTCATCGACGACGCGCAGCTCGCCGCCATCGCGCTTCCGCTGCGCAACTCGGGCTACGGCAGGTACCTCGAAGGGCTGCTGGCCCATGACGGCAAGGCGCGCTGAGATCCCATGACCATCCTCGTCACCGGCGGCCTCGGCTTCATCGGCTCCGCCGTCATCCGCCGCCTGATCCGCACCACCGACCAGGTGATCGTCAACATCGACAAGGAAACCTACGCGGCCAGCCACGACGCGCTGGAGGAGGCGCGCGGGCACCGGCGCCACGTCCATCTCAAGGCCGACATCTGCGACGCGGAGGCGGTGCGCAGCGCCTTCGCGGAGTGGAAGCCCGAGGTGGTGATGCACCTCGCCGCCGAGAGCCATGTGGACCGCTCCATCGACGGGCCGGCGGAGTTCATCCGCACCAACGTCGTCGGCACGCAGGTGCTGCTGGAAGCCACGCGCGCCCACTGGTCCGCGCTGGACGGCGCGGCGAAGGCCGCGTTCCGCTTCCACCACATCTCGACCGACGAGGTGTTCGGCGCGCTCGACCACGGCGACCCGCCCTTCGTCGAGACGACGCCCTACGACCCGCGCAGCCCGTATTCCGCGTCCAAGGCCGCCTCCGACCACCTGGTGCGCGCCTGGCAGCACACCTATGGCCTGCCTGCCTTCGTCTCCAACACCACGAACAACTACGGCCCCTGGCAATTCCCGGAGAAGCTCATCCCGCTGGTCGCGCTCAACGCGCTCGAGGGCAGGGCGCTGCCGGTCTATGGCGATGGGTCCAACGTCCGCGACTGGATCCATGTGGACGACCACGCGGAGGCGCTGTGCGCGGCGGCCCTCGGCGCCGGCAGGCCGGGCGAGACCTACTGCATCGGCCCGCGGCAGGAGCGCACGAACCTCCAGGTCGTGAAGGCGATCTGCGCGACGCTCGACCGGCTGCGCCCGGACCCGGCCGGCCCGCGAGAGCGGCTGATCACCTTCGTGGCCGACCGCCCCGGCCACGATTTCCGCTACGCGATGGACCCGTCCCGCGCCGAATCCGCGCTCGGCTGGCGCGCGCGCCACGACTTCGAGACGGGGCTGGAAGCGACGCTTCGCTGGTATCTCGACCACGAGGCCTGGTGGGCGCCGATCCGTGCGCGGCGCTATGCGGGGCAGCGGCTCGGCACCCAGGCCGCGCGCGCGTGAGCCGCACCGCTTCAGGCCCTCGACGGTGCTGACTCGCCCAGCGTGATGGCCGGCAGGGCGACCTCCGCCGCGTCGAGACGCGACACCGTCGCCGCGACCGCCACGGCACGCCCCTCCTCGCCATAGAACACCCCGCGCAGCTGCGTCGCCGCCTGCAGCGCCGCCAGGAAGTCCTGCCGCAGGTCGGCATCCGGCGGCGAGGCGCCGGCCCAGAACGCATCCAGCGCCCCCCCATGCGCCAGCCCCGGCACGTTCCAGACCGCGCGCCCCAGCGCCCTCACCGGACGCTGCATGATGATCGCGCGCAGCCCGACGGTGCTGTTCACGGTCACCACGCCGCGCGACGCCTCGATCATCGCGTCCAGCGTGCCGTGATGCGCGACATGCACGCGCCCCGCCACCCCGGCCGCCGCCGCGATGGCCGGGATGCGGCGGCCCCAGCGCTTCAGGCACGGGTCCAGCGGATGCACCTTGACGATGAGATGTCCCTCCCGCGGCGCGTGCTCCGCGAAGGAGCGCACGACCTCGCGCAGCGGCGTGTCCATGTCCGGATAATCGGAATAGGCGCGGATGGAGAAATCGGTCTCCATCTGCATCGCGAAGACCCAGAAGGGCCTGCCGCGCACGCGCTCCATCGCGCGTGCCCCCTCCGCCCGCTCGGCACTCCGGCGCAGCAGGCGCAGCGCGATGCCGGCATAGGTCGCAAGCGGATGATGCAGCTGGTGGCTGCGGTAATGCGGGAAGGGCCAGGGCAGCATGTTGGCCAGGTGGTACAGCACGTCCCACGCCGCCTGGCGCGGGAAGTCGTCCCTGAAGCGCTCGGTGAGATCAGCCGGCGGCAATCCGGCGGCCAGCGCATGGATCGCCTCCGGATCGCGCGGGAAGCGGCTCTCGCCGCCCATCGCGTCGCGTTCCAGCGTGATCCAGTCGGGGCGGAAATAGCCGAAATCGGTCACCGTCACCGCGGCGCCGCGCGCCCGCGCGGCCTCGATCGCGGCGCGGTGGCAGTCGCGCTGCTCGCCCAGCAGCACGAGGTCGGTGATGCCCCAGCGGTCCATCGCAGCCGCGACGAAGCCGGGCCACGCCTCTGCCCGGCCGGTGAAATCCTCCGCCACGCCCGGCGCGCCGCGCCAGAACAGCCGATCGCCGAGGCAGAGGTTGATCCGCTGCACCGCATGCCCGCGCGCTTGCAGCCCCGCCGCGACCTCGGCGAAGAAGGGGCTGATCGGCCCCTGCAGGAACAGGAAGCTGCGTCGTGCCGGAGGCGGTTCCGTCTCCGGCAGGGTGACGTCGCGGGGGGACATGTGGCGGCGATACCTCCGGCCGGATCACGGTCCTGTCAACAGAGGCCGCGCCACAGCCGCCAGCGACCGGTCACCGGTGCGCCGAGCCGCGCCATGACGTTCCGCATCGCGGCATTCTCCTCGAGGATCCAGGACACCTCGACCTCGCGCCACCCGCGCCGCACCGCGATCCCGATCGCCTCCGTCAGCAGCGCGCCGGTGATCAGCGCCGAGACCGGCTGCCCGCGGAAGGCGCGCGCGACGCCGAGCATCGGCACCCGCGCGGAGCCCGTGCGCCCCAGCAGCGCCGGCAGCAGCCGCGCCCAGCCGAGCGGCAGCAGCCTTCCGTCGGCCGGCAGCGCCGGCTCGATGTTCGGCACGATGGCGAGAAGGCCGGCCGGCACGCCGTCCCAATCCGCGAAGACCACCTCGCCGGCGATCAGCAGCGGCCGCAGCAGGCGCGCCATCGTTCCCACCTCGGCGGGCCGGAGCGGCACGGCGTGGCGGTTCGCACCCCAGGCATCGTCGTAGAGCGCAGCGACGCGCCGCACCTCGGCGGCGTAGTCGCGCCGGTCCAGCCGCCGCAGCCGCAGCCGCAGCCGCGCCATCTCCCTGCTGCGCCGGGCGGCGAGCGCCGCGAAACGCGCGCGATGCGTCTCCCGCGCCAGGTCCAGCGTGCAGGCGAGCACGTCGCCGAGCGGCGCGAAGCCCGCGGCCTCGATCGTGTCCGGCAGCCAGGGCGGCGTGCGCGGCATGCGCAGCATCGGCATCCGCGCCTCCGGTTGCACCAGGGCTCCGACGGCGTGGTTGATGGTGAAGGAGAGCGGGCCGTGGATCTCCTCGCGCCCGTGCGTTGCGGCGAAGCCCCGCGCGGCGTCCAGCAGCGCCGCGACCGCCGCGGCGTCGCGCTCCGCACAGAGGAAGCCGAAGCTTGCAGGCCCCGGCCCGGCCAGCGGCACGCAGCCCGCGACGCGCCCCACCACGCGCCCGTCGCGGCACGCCAGGAACCGCGCCACCGCATGCTCGCGCAGGAAGCCGTTCCAGCCCGGGTCGAAGAGCCGCGCCTCCTCCCATCGCAGCGGCACGCCCCAGCCGAGCGGCGCCAGGCGCCGGGGCAGGTCAAGGAATTCGCGCGCCTCCGCCGGCGTCCCGACGCGCGCGACGTGCAGCGTGCTCACACGTCCGGCACGGAATCGGCCGCCGCGGCGAGCGCCTCGGCCGCGGCGCGCAGGTCGTCCTCCGCGTGCTCGGCGGAGAGGAAGAAGCGCAGCCGCGCCGCGCTCTCCGGCACGGCGGGGAAGACGATCGGCAGCGCGTTCACGCCGCGCCCGAACAGTGCCGCCGAGACCCGCGCCGCGCGCACCGAGCTGCCGAGGATCACCGGCACGATGCCGAGCCCCGCCGAGTTCCCCGTGTCGAAGCCGCGTGCTCGGCAGAGGTCGCGGAACAGCCGGGCATTCGCCTGCAGCTTCGCCACCCGCCACGGCTCCTCCCCCATGACCCCCAGCGCCGCGAGCGCCGAGGCCGCGAGCGGCGGCGGCAGGCCGACCGAATAGACGAAGCCCGGCGCGGTGTGGCGCAGCCAGTCCACCAGCTCCGCCCGCGCTGCGACATAGCCGCCGCAGGCGCAGAGCGTCTTCGAGAGCGTGCCCATCCAGATGTCCACCTCGGACGGATCCACGCCGGAAGCCTCGAACACGCCCTTCCCCGTCGCGCCGAGCACGCCGAGCCCATGCGCGTCATCCACCATCAGCCAAGCGTCGTGCCGGCGCGCCAGCCGCACGAAGCCCGCCAGCTCCGGCACGTCGCCATCCATCGAGTAGTGTCCCTCGACGACGATCAGCGCGTGCCGCGCCGCACGTCGCGCCGCCGCCAGCTCGCGCTCCGCCGCGGCCAAGTCGTTGTGCGCGAAGGGCAGGCGCCGCGCGCCCGAGAGCCGCGCGCCCTCGACGCAGGAATTGTGGATCGCCGCATCATGCAGGATCAGGTCGCGCGGGCCCATCATGTGGCCGATCAGCGTCACGTTGGTCGCATGCCCGCTGACGAAGGCCACCGACGCCTCGGCGCCGTAATGAGCCGCCAGCGCGGCTTCCAGCGCCGCATGCACCGGCCGCTCGCCCGACACCAGGCGGGAGGCGGAAGCCGAGATGCCGTGCCGCGCCATCGCCTCCGTCGCCGCCGCGTGCAGCCGCGGGTCGCCGTTCAGGCCGAGATAGTCGTAGGAGCCGAAATTGATCAGCTCGCGCCCGGCAATCGTCGTGCGGGCGCCGGCGCGTCCCTCATGCGTGCGGAAGAAGGGGGATTCGAGCCCGAGCGCGTCCATCGCGTCGCGCACCAGCTCCCAATCCTTAAGGTTGCCGATCGCGCCGAAGCCGCGTGGATCCGCCGCCGCCGCTTCCTCCTGCCCCGCGCGGCGCCGCGCGAGGCGCTGCACCAGGGCGAGCCGCGCGCCGGCCGACAATCCGAAGCCCTGACCGCGCATCATCCTACTCCGCCGCGGTGACGCGCCCCGGCTCGAAGCTCTCGACGAGCGTCGCGATCGCCGCCTCGGCCGCGGGCGCCAGCACCGCGCCGGCGATCTGCCGCGCCAGCGTCGCCACGGTCAACTCCTCCGACAGCCCCGCAACGGGCACGGGCTGCGCCAGCCGCGCCTCCAGCGCGCCGCGCAACTCCAGCGCGCCGAGGCTGTCGAGACCGAGGCCCGTCACCGCGCGCTCCGCCCCGATCGCCTCGGCCGGGAGGCGCAGGATGCGGCCGATCTCCTCCTGCACCAGGCGCAGGATCGCCGCCTCGGCCTCTGCGCGCGACAGCGTCGCGAGCCGCGCGCGCAGATGGGCGCCGTCCGTCTCCGGCGCGTCGCCGGCGATCGAGGCCAGCATCGGCTCGGCCAGCACCGGCAGGCGCAGCCGCGCCGCGCCGCCGAGCCGCGCCAGGATCGGCGCTGCCCCCGGCGCGGCGAGCAGCGCGGGCAGCGCATCCAGCGCCGCCTCGGCCGTCATCGCCGCCACGCCCATGCGCCGGCGCAGCGCCTCGGCCTTCCCGTCATCGGCGGCGAGCATCCCCGCATCCGCGATCGGCCCGAAGGCGACGCAGAGCGCGGGCCGGCCCGCCGCGCGCCGCCGCCGCGCCAGCGCCTCCAGCCCCGCATTCGCCGCGACGTAGTTCGCCTGGCCGGGATTGCCGAAGGCGACGGTCGCGGAGCCGAAGAGCAGGAAGATCGAGAGCGGATCGCCCTCCGTCAGCCGGTCCAGCGCCTCGGCCGCATCGAGCTTCGGCGCCAGCACGCGCCGGAAGCGCGCCGCATCCATCGCCACCGCCGCACCGTCGTCGAGCACGCCCGCGGCATGCACCACGCCGCCGATCTCCCGCCCCGCCCGGATCTTCGTGAGCGTCGCTGCCAATGCGTCGGCATCGGCGACGTCGCAGCGATGCACCGCGGCCTGCGCGCCGAGCGCGGCGAGGTCCCGCAGCGCCGCCGCATCCTCCATCCCGCGCCGCCCGAGCAGCGCCAGGTGCCGCACGCCCTGCCGCGCCAGCCAGCGCGCGCATTCCAGCCCGAAGCCGCGCGTGCCGCCGGTGACGACGACCACGCGCTCCGCCGGCGGCAACCAGGGTTTCGCGGCGACACCCTCGCGAGGCGCGGGCGGGCGGATCACCAGCTTGCCGATATGGGCAGAGGCCTGCAGCGTGCGGAACGCCGCCTCGACGTCGGCGGAATCAAAGACGGCGAAGGGCAGCGGGCGGATCGCGCCCTCGCGCAGCCGCCCGGCTATGCGCGCCAGCAGCGCCGCGGCCAGCGCCGGGCGCGCGCGCGGCAGCTCGTCCACATCCACCGCGAAATACGTCGCGTTGCGGCGCAGCGGGCGCAGCTTCGCGCGGCGGTTCTCCACGAAGTCGCGCTTGCCGAGCTCGACGAAGCGCCCGAAGGGCTTCACCAGCTCCAGCGACCGCTCCATCGCCTCGCCGGCGAGGGAATTCAGCACGACATCCACGCCGTCCGGCCATGCGGCACGCAGCGCAGTGGCGAAGTCGCCCCGGCTGTCGAGCACGAGATCGGCACCGGCCGCGCGCAGGAAGGCGCGCTTCGCCTCCGTGCCGGCGGTCATCGCGACCCGCGCGCCGATCGCGCCTGCCACCTGCAGCGCGGCGAGCCCGACGCCGCCCGCCCCGCCATGGATCAGCACGCTCTCGCCCGGCTGCAGACGCGCGCATTCCTCCAGCGCGTGGACCGCGGTGAGGAAGGCGACGGGCAGCGCCGCCGCGGCCTCGAAACCCACGCCGTCCGGCAGCGGCGCGATCGCCTCCACCCGCGTCAGCGCGCGCGCGGCGAGCGCGGCCGGCGCGATGCCGAAGACGCGCGCGCCGGGGCGCAGCGCGACGCCCGGCCCCGCCGCCTCCACGGTGCCGGCGCATTCCATGCCGAGCGTCGGGCCGGCGAAGCCCGCCTCCAGCACCTCCTCCGGCAGCAGGTTCTGCGCCCACATCAGGTCGCGGAAATTGAGCCCCGCCGCCTCCACGCGGATCGCCACCTCGCCCGGCCCCGGCGCACGGCTCTCCATCGCCTCCCAGCGCAGCGTGCCGAGCCGTCCGGGCCGCGCCAGCCCAAGCCGCAGCGGCCCCGCGGGCGCCGCCGTGCCGATGCCGGGCACCAGCCGCGGCACCAGCCGCGTGCCGGGCGCCAGCACCACCTCCGGCTCCGCATCCGCCGCGTCGAGCTCCGCGACGAGGCGCCGCGCCGCCTCCTCGACCGGCAGCGCCGGGTCGAGGTCGAGGCGGCGCGGCGCCAGCCCCGGCATCTCGTTCGCCAGCACGCGCATCAGCCCCCCCAAGGCGGCCGCCTCCGGCGCCGTCGCGCCGCCACGGGTCGCGACGGCGAAGCAGGCCGCGCTGCCGGATGCAGCCTCCGCGAGGCGCACCAGCGTGGCGAGCGTCTCCGGCAAGGCCGCGCGATCCGACGGCGGCAGCACGAGCAGGCGGCGCCCGGCCAGCGCGCGCGGCGCCGGGACGGTGCCGAAGGGCAGGCGCTCCGGCGGTGCGCGCCGGGCGAGCCGGGCGGCGAGCGCATCGGCCAGCGGCCCGGGCTCCGCAACCAGGATCGTCGGCGCGGCGGGCGGGCGCGCGGCGGCGGGCGGGGCCGGGGCCTCGGCGCAGATCAGCGCGGCGGGCCAGGGCAGGGCCGGCAGCGGCTCGACGGCCACGCCCCGGAAGCCGGCCGCGTCGAGCCGCGCGCGCCAGCCCTCCTCATCCGCCAGCGCGCCGCCGCGCGGATCGGCGCCGGGCCCGCTCCACCAGGCCGGATCCCCCCCGCAGACGAAGCTCCAGACACGGCCCGGCAGCGGCTCGGCCAGCAGGATCGCGCCGCCTTCGGCCAGCGCCGGCCGCAGCGCCGCGGCGAGCGGCGCGCGCAGCCTTGCCGCAGGGGCCAGGCCGATGACGAGGTCGGCGACCACCGGCGGCGGGCCCCCATGCGGATCCCAGGCGACGCTGTCCAGAAGCACGCCCGGCAGCGCGGGCAGCGGGATCCGCGTCTCGCCCGCGGCGACGTAGCGCAGCGCCCGTCCGAGCGGCGCGAGGCGTGCCGCGACGCGGCGCGCCAGCAGGTCGCCGGTCGCGCCGACCTCCAGCACGCGCAGCGGCCGCGTCTCCGGCCAGGACGCGGCAACCGCCGCCACGGCGGCCGCGACGGCCTCGGCCAGCGCCCCGAAGGCCGCGCCGCCGGCCGGCGGGGGTGCCGCGGCGACGGGGCCGCGCAGCGCCTCCGGCACGCGCTCCGCCGCCTCCGCGATCCAGGCGAGGTCGAGGGCGAGCTCCGGCGCCCCAGCCAGGACGGACCGCCAGATCTCGGCCGAGGGCGGCAGGGCGGCGTCGGGCAGCAGGCGGAAGGGTGCGGCCTCCGCCGCGCCGTCCTCCACCAGGGTGCGGCGAAGGAAGGCGAGGTAGGGTGCCGCTTCCGGCACCGCGGCGCGCGGCGCCTCCTGCGCCACCGCGGCGACATGCGCCTCCAGCAGCAGCGCGACCTCGCCGCGGTCGGGCAGGGCGAGGTCGCGCACCGCTTCCAGCGCCGCGGGCAGCGCCGGGGCGGGCGGCGGGCCCTCGGCGGCCGGCACCCATTCGATGCGCGCCGCCGCGTCCAGCGGGTCGGCGCCCGGCCGCGCGACCCGCGCGAAGACCACCTCGTCGAGCCACGCCACGAGGCGGCCCGCTTCGTCGCGCAGCACAAGCCGCGCCGCGGCGGAGCGCGCGCCCTGCCGCGCCAGCGCGATCTCCGCCATCGCCGCCGGCGTGCCCGAGGCCAGCGCGACGAGCCGCCCGGCCTTCACCGGCACGAGCCCGGTGCCGGGCGGCAGCAACGCCGGGTCGAGCAGCGCGAACAACGCCTGCAGCGCGGCATCGAGCCGCGACGGATGCAGCACGAATCCCGCATCGCCCGGCGCCGCGCCCGGCAGCACGAGCCGCGCCGTCGCGCGCCCGGCGGCGTGGTCGGCCTCCGCCCCCTCCAGCGCCGCGAAGGCCGGGCCGTAATGCAGCCCGAGCCGGGCGGCCCGCGCCCGCAGCGCCTGGCCGGACATGGTCTCGCCGGCGGCAGGCGCAGGCGGCGCGGCTTGCATCGTCGCGGGACGCACCTCCCCCATCGCATGGGTCGTCCAGGCCTCCGTGAATCGCGCGCGGCTCTCCAGCCGGAAGGCGCCCTCCGCCAGCGTGCAGCGGATCTCGCGGGTGGCGCCGAGCGGCAGCACGTCGAGGATGCGGAACTCCGCCACTTCCAGCGCCGCGGCCTCCGGATGCCGCGCCCGGCCGGCCGCGAGCGCCATGTCGAGCATCGCCGCCGCCGGCAGCACCGCCTCCTCGCCCAGCCGGTGATCCGCGAGCCAGGGCGCGAGATCGGTGTCGAGCAGCCGCGTCCAGATCCCGGGCTCCGCCCCGCGGCGGAAGCCGAGCAGCGGGTGCTCCTCCACCGGGTCGGTCAGGCGCGCGCCCTCGACCGTCGCGGGATGGGCGAAGCGGCGTCGGTCGAAGGGCGTGGGCGGCAGGCGCCGCGTCGCCGGGCCGGCGAAGACGCGCGCGCCGCGCGGGTCGGCCCCGGCGGCGAAGGCACGATCGGCCACCGCGGCGAAGGGATCGCCGGCGTCGCGCCTGGTGAGCGTCGCGAGGTTCGCCGCCTCGACCCCCGCCGCGCGCGCCGTCTCGCGCAGATAGGATTGCAGGACGGGATGCGGGCCGACCTCGAGGAAGACCCGCGCGCCCGCCGCGATCGCCGCGCGGGTCGCCGCCTCGAACCGCACCGTCTCGCGCAGGTTACGCCACCAATAGGCCGCGTCGGCCTCTCCGGCGCCGAGTGCCGCGCCGGTGACGGAGGAAAGCATCGGTACCGCTGGCGTGCCGGCGCGCAGGCCGGCGAGGTCGGCGAGGAGCGCGTCGCGCACGGGGTCCATCGCGGCGGAGTGGAAGGCGTAGTCCAGATCGAGCGGCACCACGGCGAAGCGCCGCGCCTCCGCCGCCGCGCAGACCGCGGCGAGCTCCTCGGCCGGTCCCGCCAGCGTCAGCGCGACCGGCGCATTGACGGCCGCGACTTCCACCCGCGTGCCGGCGACCAGCGCCTCGGCCTCGTCGAGCGGCGCGTTCAGCGCCGCCATCCGCCCGACCCCGCGCCGCGCCTGCTGGTGGCGGCTGCGGGCGACGATCAGCCGCCCGGCATGCTCGAGCGTCAGCAGCCCGGCGGCCTGCGCGGCTGCGACCTCGCCGACCGAATGGCCGAGCACCATTGCCGGGCGCAGCCCGTGCTCCGCCAGCACCGGCAGCATCGCGGCCTGGATCGTGAAGAGCAGCGGCTGCGCGACATCGGTGTCGACGAGGTCCTCCGCCGTCACGCCCGCCGAGAGCCGCACGGCCGGCGACCAGCCGAGGAGCGGGGCGAGCGCCGCATCCACGCGCCGCATCGCGCGGCGGAACGCGGCCGAATGGCGCAGCGCCTCCCGCGCCATGCCTGCATGCTGCGCGCCGTTGCCGCTGAAGACGAAGCAGAGCGCGCCCTCGGCCGCCGCGACCGGCACGTCGCGCCAGGCCGCGAGCCCCGCCACGAACGCATCGCCGTCCGCACCACGCACGGCGAGACGATGCGGCCGAAGATCGCGGAACCGCGCCGCGCCGCGCGCGAGCGAAGCGGCCTCCTCCGCCATCGTGCCAGCCAGCCGCGCCTGCCAGCGCGAGGCCAGCTCCGCCAGCGCGGCGGCGGAGCGCGCCGAGAGCAGCAGCGGCGGCATCCCCGCGCCCGCGCCGCGCGCCGGCTTCGGCGGCGGCGCCGGGGCGACCAGCGCGCAGGCATTGGTGCCGCCGAAGCCGAAGGCGTTCACGCCGACGACCGGCTCCGCGACCCCGGCCAGCGCTTCCGCGGCGCCGGGCACGCGGATGTTGAGCGCGGCGAAGTCGATCGCCGGGTTCGGCCGGTCCTGGTGCAGCGTCGCCGGCACCACGCGCCGCTCCAGCACCAGCATCGCCTTCAGCAGCCCCGCGATGCCCGCGGCGGGCTCCAGATGGCCGATATTCGTCTTCACTGAGCCGACCGGCAGCGGCGTCGCGCGGTCCCGCGCGGCTTGCCCGATCGCCCAGGCCTCGGCCGGGTCGCCCGCCTGGGTGCCGGTGCCATGCGCCTCGAAATAGGCGAGCCGCGCGCCACCCACGCCGGCACGCTCCATCACGCCGCGGATCAACCGCGCCTGCGCGTCGCGATCCGGCAGCGAGAGCCCGATGGTGCGCCCCGCGCTGTTCACCCCGGTCGCCAGGATCACGCCGCGCACCGCGTCGCCGTCGCGGATCGCGTCGTCGAGGCGCTTCAGCACCACCGCGCCCGCGCCCTCGGCCCGCACATAGCCGTCCGCGCCGGCGTCGAAGGCGCGGCAGCGCCCGCTGGGGGACAGCATGCCGGCGCGGGAGAAGCCGACGAAGGCATAGGGCGAGAGCAGCATCTGCACACCCGCCGCGATCGCCGCCGGCACGCGGCCTTCCGCCAGCGCCCGGCAGGCCGCATCCAGCGCGACGAGGGCCGAGGAACAGGCGGTGTCGATCGTCTCCGCCGGTCCGCGCAGGTCGAACACGTTGGTGATGCGGTTCGACAGGATGCTCAGCGCATTGCCGGTCATGAAGTAGCGGTCGCCGCCCGCATGGTCTGGCAGGCGCAGCTCCGCATAGTCGGTCGAGGACCCGCCGACGAAGACGCCGACCTCCTCGCCCGCGACCGCGGAGGGCCGCCAGCCGGCATCCTCCAGCGCACCCAGCGCGACCTCGAGCAGCACGCGCTGCTGCGGGTCCATCTCCTGCGCCTCGCGTGGGGAGATGCCGAAGGCGGCGGCGTCGAAGCCATAGGCGTCGCCGACATGCCCGGCGGCGAAGCTGTAGGAGGTGCCCGGCTCGCCGCGGCGCGGGTGGAAGAAGGCGGCCTGCGTGAAGCGGTCCGCCGGCAGCGTCGAGACCGCGTCCGTGCCGCTCTCCAGCAGCCGCCAGAAGGCATCGAGGTCCGGCGCGCCGGGCAGGCGGCAGGCCGCGCCGAGGATCGCCACGGGCACGGGATCGGACGGCCTCGCGGCGCGGCGCCTCATCCGCGGGTCAGGCCGGGGCGAGGCTGTCGCGGCCCGCCATGATCGCCGCGGCGGTGGCCGGCAGGCGCGGCGGCGCAGCGGCGTCGCGCGGGCGCGCCAGATCCGCCAGAAGCCCGTCCACCACCTCGAAATGCGCCGCCCAGCTCGGCGCGCGCCAGGCGCCGAGGCGCGCCAGCTGCGCCCGCCGCGCGGGGCTGTCGGCACGCGCATAATCGAGCACCGCCGCGCGCCAGGCGGCGCCGTCGAGCGGGTCGAGGAAGTCGGGCGCCGCGCCCCCCACCTCGCGCAGCGCCGGCAGGTCGGAGGCGATGGCCGGCACGCCGAGCGCCAGCGCCTCGGCCAGTGGCAGGCCATACCCTTCCGCGAAGGAGGGGAACAGGAGCGCGCGCGCGCCGCGCAGCAGCGCCGCGACCTCTTGGTCGGGCGGCGTGCCGGCCTCGCGCACCATCCCGTCGATCGCCGCGCAGCGCTCGAGCATGTCGAGCACGTTCTCGTTCTCCCAGCCGCGCCGCCCGACGAGCACCAGCCGCGGCGCGGCCCCACCCATCGTCGCGGCGAAGTGGCGCCAGAGGTTCAGCAGCAGCAGGTGGTTCTTGCGCGGCTCGATGGTGCCGAGCGCGACGAAATAGGGCCGCAGCGCCACGGGCGGCGCCGCCACCTCCGGCAGCGCGACGCCGAGCGGGGCGACGGCGACCGGCGGCGGCGCGGCGCGGCCGGCGATCCAGGGCGACAGCGCCTCCGCCGTCGCGGCCGAGTTCACCACGATGCCGTCGGCCATCGCAGCCACGGTCGCCATCCGGCGCGCATGCTTCTCCGCCTGGCCGGGGCGGGCATATTCAGGGTGCGCGAGCGGGATCAGGTCGTGCACGAAGGGCACGAAGCGGCAGCCGTGCCGGTGCAGGGAGGCGATCAGCGCCGGCCGGTCCAGGGCACGATGCGACACCAGCAGGAAGGCCTTCGGTCCCGACCGGCGCAGCGCCTCGGCCAGCGCGCTGCGCCCGAAGGGCAGCGCGAGCCGCGCCCGCCGCGCCGCGCCCTTCGCGCTGCCGCCCTCAGTCCAGGCGCGGTCCAACGCGGCGACGAGATCGAGCACGGTCGCACGCGGCAGCGCCGCGAAGCCGAGCAGCGGAAGCTCGGCCACGAAGGTGCAGCGCGCGGCGGGATCGGCGGCAAAGCGTCGCGCATAGGCCAGCTCGACACGGTCGATTCCCGACGGCGAGGGCCGCGGGGCGACCGTCAGCAGACGGGAGATGTCGAGAATGACCTGCATCGCCCCCCTGCCGCCTTTCGGCCCGAAGGCCGGCCTGCCCGCCGCCAGACTGCGCAACCCAAGGGTGACGGTCGGCCCCGCCATGATTAGCACATCGGCGAGAGGCCGGGCAGATGCGTTACATCTTTTTTTACGATCCCGAGCTCATTACGCGAGACTTCGTGTCAATAGGAGTCGGGCGGGATGACGTTGCTCGGGATGCCCAGCACGAGGTTGTCCCGCATCGTCTCCGCGCTCTTGCGCCGGATGTCGGCCCAGGCCTCCGGCGTGTGGAAGGCGCTGTGCGGGGTGACGATCAGCCGCCCCTGCAGCCACGGCTCCCTGCGGCGGTAGGCGGCCAGCAGCGACGGCACCGGCTCGACCGGCGGCTCCACCGGGATGACGTCGAGCCCCGCCCCGGCCAGGTGCCCCGACCGCAGCGCGGCCTCCAGCGCATCGATGTCGAGGCTGGTGCCGCGTGCCGTGTTCACCACGATCGCGTCCTTCGGCAGCAGGGCGAGCTGCGCCGCGCCGATGAGGCCCCGCGTCTTCGGCGTGTCGGGCACGTGGATCGACAGCACGTCGGCGCCGCGCAGCAACTCCTCAAGCGTCCGCGCCCGCTCGACGCCAAGCGCGCGGTCCACGCCGTTGGGCAGGAACGGGTCGTAGAACCGCACCCGGAAGCCCATCGCCTTCGCACGCAGCGCCGCCGCGGTCCCGATGCGCCCGAGGCCCACCACGCCGAAGACCTGCGCGCCCAGCCGGCGGACCAACGGGCTGTCGAGGTAGCGCCAGGCCGCCGGCGGGTCCGCCCGCTGCAGGTCGTGATGCAGCAGCAGACCGCGTCGCAGCGCGAGCGTCAGCGCGATGGCGTGGTCTGCGACCTCCATCGTGCCGTAGTCGGGCACGTTGCAGACGGTGATGCCGCGCGCCGCACAGGCGGCGCGGTCCAGCCGGTCGTAGCCGACGCCCATCCGCACCACGACCTTCAGCCGCGGGAAGCGCGCGACGTGATGCGGCTTCAGCCAGTGGCGGAAGATCAGCAGCCCGTCCACCCGCGCGCAGACCTCGTCGGACAGGAGGTCAAGGCTCTCCGTGTGCGGCGCGCCGCCGTGGATCACCTCGACCTCCGGGCCGAGCACCTCCTGCTCGAGCCGCGTGTCCGGATACATCGCCTCGGGTTCGAGCACCGTCAGTCGCGCCACGTCAGCCTCGCTTGTTGAAGGCGCCCTTCCCGCAGGCGGGTAGCGCCGATGGTCGCCCTCCCCCGTGAGCGGGGGAGGGTCGGGGTCGGGGTCCGAGGGTCAGCGCGGTCTTGCCGACGGCGTCACCCTCAGGCCCGCCACCAGCCGCGCTTGCGCGGCAGCTCGGCCGGCGCGTCGCCGCCCAGCACGATCGGCGCGACGGGCTGGCCGATCTGCGGCTCGGCCGCCGGCGGCTCCGCGGCGGTCGGCGGCTCGGCGGCAGGCGCGGGCTCCGGCGCCACCGGCGCGGGCTCGGCCGCAACCGGCGCCGCGGCCTCGGCCGGCGGTGCCTCGGTCGGCGGTGCCATTGTCGCCGCCATCTCGACCGGTGCCGCATCGACGGGTGCCGTGACCTCCGCCGGCGGCTCGCCGGCGGCGATCGGGATGGCGCGGCGCGGGCGGATGGCGCGTTCCGCCGCCTGCTGCTCCGCCGCCTCCATCGCCATCAGGATCTCGTCCATCTGGCCGGCGAAAGGATCGGCCGGGGTCGGGGCGCGGCGCGGCGCAGGCATCGGGGCCATCGGCACCGGCGCCGGCACGGCGGGCATGGCCGGCGGGGGGGCCTCGGCCTCCGCCTCCGCCGGCTCGGCGCCCTCGCCCTCCGGACGCCGGCGGCGGCCGCCGCGGCGGCCGCGGCGACGGCGGCGAGCCTCCTCGCTGGCCTCGGCATTCGGGTCGGCGGCCTCGGCCTCCTCGGCCTCGCCCTCCGGCTCCGCCTCGGAGTCGGCGGCCGTCACGGACTCCTCGGGGCCGGCCTCGTCGCCTTCCTCCTCGGTTCCGTCCGCGGCGTCGGCGGGCATCGCCTCGCCGCCCTCGCGACGGCCGCGCCGGCGGCGGCGGCGGCGGCGGCGATTCGCCTCGCCTTCGGTCTCGGCGCGGGCCTCGCCCTCGGCGCGCGCGGGCGCCCCGGGCTCGGCGCTGGCCTCGGCCTCCTCCGGCTCCTCGATCTCCTCCGGCTCGGGCGCGTAGTCCATGCGCAGCGCGGCGGGGCGCTCGGCGACGGCATCCGGGTTCTGCGCCCGCGTGCGCTCGATGCGCAGCGCCGGCGGCACGAGGCTGTCGTCGGGCTGGATGACGATCTGCATGCCGAAGCGGCTTTCGTCCTCCATCAGCCGCTCGCGCTTCTTGTTGAGCAGCCAGAAGGCGACCGGGGTCGCGACATGCACCACGATCTCGGCGGCGCGGCGCTTGCCGCCCTCCTCCTCGATGGCGCGCAACACGGCGAGCCCGCTGCTCTCGACGCTGCGGACCAGGCCGCGGCCCTGGCAATGCGGGCAGGCGATGAAGGCCTGCTCCACCAGCGAGGGGCGCAGCCGCTGGCGCGACATCTCGAGCAGGCCGAAATGGCTGATCCGCCCGACCTGGATGCGCGCGCGATCCTGCTTCAGCGCCTCCTTCAGGCGGCGTTCCACCATCCCGTCATGCTTGGCCGACTCCATGTCGATGAAGTCGATGACGATGAGGCCCGCGAGGTCGCGCAGCCGGAGCTGCCGGGCCACCTCGTCGGCGGCCTCGAGGTTGGTGCGCAGCGCCGTGTCCTCGATGTGCCGCTCGCGCGTCGCACGGCCGGAGTTCACGTCGATGGCGACCAGCGCCTCGGTCTGGTTGATGACGATGTAGCCGCCCGACTTCAGCTGCACGACCGGGCTGTGCATCGATTCGAGCTGCGCATCCACGCCGTGCCGGGCGAACAGCGGCAGCGCGTCGCGCGACAGCCGCACCTTGCCGGCATGCGAGGGCATCAGCATGCGCATGAACTCGCGCGCGTCGGCATAGGCGTCGTCGCCCTCGACGATCACCTCGTCCACGTCCTTGCCGTAGGTGTCGCGGATCGATCGCTTGATGAGGTCGGCTTCCTCGTAGATCAGCGCCGGCGCCGTGCTCGCGAAGGTGCGTTCGCGGATGCCGTCCCAGAGCCGCAGCAGGTATTCGCAGTCCTTCTTGATCTCGGGCTTCGGCCGCTGTGCGCCGGCGGTGCGGACGATGAGGCTCATGCCGTCCGGCAGCGACAGCTCGTCGATCGCCTCGCGCAGCCGCTTGCGGTCGGCCGCCGAGGTGATCTTGCGCGACACCCCGCCGCCGCGCGGCGAGTTCGGCATCAGGACGCTGAAGCGGCCGGCCAGCGAGATGTAGGTGGTGAGTGCCGCGCCCTTCGTGCCGCGTTCCTCCTTCACCACCTGCACCAGCATGATCTGGCGGCGCTTGATGACCTCCTGGATCTTGTAGTTGCGCATGAACTTCGGCGGGATCCGGCGCTCCCGCACGTCGTCCTCGGTGGTGCCGCCGACCGTCTCCGGCGGCAGCACGGGCTCGGCATCGGCGCCGTTGGACGCCTCGCCATTCGCGGCGTCGCCCTCGCCATTCTCGGCGTAGGCCTCGCCGCGCTCCTGCGCCTCGGCGGCGGCGCCGGGCAGGTGGTCCTCGCCCTGCGGCTCCGCGATCCCGTTGGGCGCGGCGTCCGGCCCGATGTCGGACGGAGCGTCGGGTGCCGCGTCGGAGGTGGCCTCGGGCACGGCGACGCCCTCATGCGGCACCGTCGCCTCGGCGGCCTCGGCCTCGACCGTCACGATGCGCGACGATGCGTCCTCGGCCCCGCCCTCCGGCTCGACGGCGGCGGCGATCGCGTCGTTCAGCGCGGCGTCGCCGGACCGGGCGGCGTCCTCGGCTTCCTCGCGGCGGCGCTCCTCCTCCGCCTCGGCGCGCTGCATCTCGAGCAGGCGCTGACGGTCGGCGACGGGGATCTGGTAGTAGTCGGGATGGATCTCGCCGAAGGCGAGGAAGCCGTGCCGGTTGCCGCCATACTCGACGAAAGCGGCCTGCAGGCTGGGTTCCACCCGCACGACGCGGGCGAGGTAGATGTTGCCCTTGAGCGGCAGGCGGTTGGCGGACTCGATGTCGAAGGCCTCGAGCCGGTTGCCGTCCAGCACCGCCACCCGCGTCTCTTCGGGGTGGGATGCGTCGATCAGCATGCGCTTGGTCATGGAAGCGGGAACTCCGCGCCGCGGCGACGCGGTGGCGGTCCGCGGCGGCGATGGAGGAGGGGGCCCGCGAAGCGGCAGCGCGGCTGGTGTATCACCAAGCGGCAGGCCCCCTTCTTCGCGGCGGGCCGCGATGCGGCCCTGGGTGGGTTCGGTGGACCGGACGGGCGCGACACGGCCAAGGCCAGGGTCGTGCGCCGCCGGATCCGGCGGATACGCCTCGCGGGCCCCGAAGCCCTCCGGGCGGCGGCCCCGTGTCGCGTCATCGCGGCGGGGCGCCGTTCGCAGGCGCATGGGCGGGCGGCGGTCGCGCAGGACATGGCTCGGGCCCGGGCGGATACGGCCGGGGATCGGGCATGTCGCGCGCGCGCTCCGCGCCGGCGGGGGGTTGGTCGCGGCACCTGGCGAAGCGCGGGTTCCGGACCGAGGGCCCGACCCATGCCAGGACTGAGGCCGGATCCGGACACCGCCCGCCGCAACCGCGGTCGGAGGCGGGGCCGGGCGGCCACGCGAAACCTGAACTCCCGCCGACGGCGTCGCCGCCGGGGCGCCGCACCATAGGGGTCCCGGCCCGGCGCCACAAGCACGCCGTCACCCCCCCTCCCCTTGCCCCTTCACCCCGCCTTCCGGCGGCCGGGCGCCTCCAGCAGGGCGAGGGCCAGGACGACCACCAGCGCCCCCGCCCACTGCGCCGGCCGCAGCGCCTGACCGAGGATCGCCGCGGCGAGGAGGATGCTGAACAGCGGCTCGACGCAGCTCAGCACCGTCGCGCGCACCACCCCGATGTGCCGCAGCGCCGCGAAGAAGGCGAGCAGCCCGAAGCCGACGCCGAGCCCCGCGGCGAGGATGCCGAGCCACCCCACCGTCCCCGCCGGCGGCGCCCAGGCACCGAGCAGCGCCATCGCCAGCCCCGTCCCGAGCGTGCCGACGGCGGTCGCGTAGAGGTTCACCTGCGTGCTCGTTGCGTGAAGCTGCGCGCGCCCGATGCAGAGGATCATGCCGCTGATCGCAATCGCCGACAGCGCCGCCAGCGCAAGGCCGGCGGGGTCGAGCGCCCCGGCCTCCGGCCCGAGCACGAGCGCGAGCCCGCCCAGCACCACCCCCATCAGCGCCGCCTTGCGCGGGGTCAGGCGGTCCGCCCCCCGCACATGCGCGACCGCGGCGAGCAGCAGCGGATGGGCGAAGAACACCAGCACCGCGACGCCGACCGGCACCAGCGCGACGGCGCCGAGGAAGCCGAACACCGCGATCCCCTGCAGCACGCCGCAGGCGAGGGTGGCGGCCCAGGCGCGGCGATCCAGCCGGAAGCCCTGCCGGAGCAGGAGCAGCAGCAGCGCCATCAGCCCCGCCGCGACCACGCCCCGCAGCGCGACGACGGTCAGCGTCCCGCTGCCATCCTCATAGGCCAGCCGCGCGCCGACCGGGCCGATGGAGAAGGCGAGGGTGGAGGCGATCACCAGCGCGACGCCGAAGCCTGGCCGGCCGGGCTGCGGATCGGATCCGCTCCCCATCCCCTAACCCCCCGGAACACGCCCACCAGGGGCGCAGCATGGGATCCGGGCCGCAGCCGCGGCAATCCCGGGGCTGGCGCCCTTCTTTGCGCGCCCTCGCAGCAATCTGTGGCAAGCCACGGAAGGGCTGTGCTATTTTCCCCCGCGACGGTCCGCTGGGGGGCGGGCTGCCACAGGGGGATTCCCGCCGCCATGCTGCCGCGCCGCGGGCTGGCGAGCCTCATGCTCGCCTTCGCCGCGCTCCCGCCGCCCAGCCAGGCGGCCGCCGCCACCGCCGCGACGCTGTCCGCGGAGGGCGGCTCCGCGCGCCTCACCGTCACCCTGCCGCCCAATGCCCGCTGGCGCATCACCGCGCTGGCCGGTCCGCCGCGCCTCGCCCTCGACTTCCCCGGCACCGGCTGGCGCGGCCCGCCCCGCATCGCAGGCGCCGGCCCCGTCCGCGCCGCCCGGGCGGAGGGCACGCGCCTGATCCTCGACCTCGCCGGCCCTGTGCGCATCGCGCGCGCGGCCGAAGCCGGAGGCCGCCTGACGGTCGAGATCGCGCCCGGTCCGGCGGAGGCCTTCGGCCGCGCCGCAGCCTCCCGCCGAACCCTCGCCGAAGGCGGGCGTGGGGGGGCGAGCAACGCCAACCTGCCGCTGGTCGTCATCGACCCCGGCCATGGCGGGCGCGACCCGGGCACCATCGGCACCCGCGGCACGCAGGAGAAGTCCATCGTCCTCGCCGCCGCGCAGGAGCTGCGCCGCGTGCTCGAGGCCTCGGGCCGCTGCCGCGTCGCCATGACGCGCACGAACGACCGCTTCGTCCCCCTCGGCGACCGCGTCGAGTTCGCGCGGCGGCGCGACGCGGCGCTGTTCGTGTCCGTGCATGCCGACAGCGCGCCGGGCGCGCGCGGCGCCTCGGTCTACACGCTCGGCGAGGGATCGGATGCGCTCTCCACCGCGCTCGCCCGGCGCGAGAACGCGGCCGACCGCGCTGGCGGCCTGCGCATGCCCTCCGTTCCGCCGGAGGTGCAGGCGATCCTGATGTCGCTGATGCGCGCCGAGACGCGGGCCGGCAGCGCGCGGATGGCGCGGCTGGTGGTGGAGGAGCTCGGCGAGGACGTGCCGCTGCTGCCCAACACCCACCGCCAGGCCGGCTTCGTCGTGCTGAAGGCGCCCGAGATCCCCTCGGTCCTGGTGGAGATCGGCTTCCTGTCGCATCCGGGCGACGAGGAGGCGCTGCGCCGCCCCGACCACCGCGCCAAGGTCGCCCGTGCGCTGGGCCGCGCCGTCACCGAATGGCTCGCCCGCGCCGACCGGCCGGAGGCGCTGGCCGCGCGTTAGGTTGCGCGTTCAGGGCGCCGCGAGGATCCCGCGCAGCGCGTCGGTCGCGCCCGTCAGCATGATCTGCGCGCCGATGCACAGCAGCAGGAAGGCGGCGAGCTTCGCGGCCACGAGCATCCCCGTCGGGCCGAGCCGCCGCGCCAGCGCCGCCGCATTCGCATAGGCCACCCAGACCGAGATCGCGACCGTCGCGGCGATCAGCAGCGCGGCCACGGCGCCCAGGAAGACGTCGCCGAGCGCGCTGGCGCGCCGCTCGGCCGAGAGCGCGATGCAGGCCGCGATGCTGCCCGGCCCGGTGGTGAGCGGCAGGGTCAGCGGAAAGAAGGCCATGCGTTCGATCGGCGCGGTGTCGAGCGCGGCCGGCGCACGCGCGTCGCGCTGCTGCCGCGCCTCCTCCGGCTCCTCGTTCAGCATCCGCCACCCCGCCACCGCGACGGCGAGCCCTCCCGCCAGCCGCAGCGCCTCGAGCGAGATGCCGAAGAAGCCCAGCACGCGCGCGCCGAGGAACAGCGCCACCACCAGCACGACGAAGCTGTTGACCGCGATGGCACGCGCCAGCCGCGCGCGCTCCGGCTCGGTCAGCCAGCGCGTCATGCCCTGGAAGACGAGCGCCCCGCCGAGCGGGTTGATGATGCTGATCAGCGCCGAGAAGCCGAAGAGCCAGGCGGCGAAGAGCTCGGCGGCGATCGGCACGGATCCTCCTCCCCGGCCCGCAACCGAGGCGGGTCATCGGTGATGGCTACGTCTCCGGCGCAGGGGAGAGAAGGCGTGCCCGTGCCGGCACTGTGCCCGGCATTCCCGGCACGCGAACGCCCGGGCGCGGCCGCACCCGGGCGTCGGCAGGCTCATGCGGCCCGCGCCGTGGCGCGGGCCGGGTCGGATCACTGCTTCAGGTCGAAGCGGTCCGCATTCATCACCTTCGTCCAGGCGGCGACGAAGTCCTGCACCATCTTCCGCTCGTTCCCCGCCTCGGCATAGACCTCGGCGATCGCGCGCAGCTGCGAGTTGGAGCCGAACACCAGGTCCACTCGGGTGCCGGTCCAGCGCACCGCGCCGGTCTTGCGGTCGCGGCCCTCGAACACGTCCGCCACCGGGCTCAGCGGCGCCCATTCCGTGGCCATGTCGAGCAGGTTGACGAAGAAGTCGTTCGTCAGCGCGCCGACGCGGCTCGTGAAGACGCCGTGCTTCGACTGCCCGACATTCGCGCCGAGCACCCGCAGCCCGCCGACCAGCACCGTCATCTCGGGTGCGGTGAGGGTGAGCAGCTGCGCGCGGTCCACCAGCAGCTCCTCGGCCGAGACGCTGTACTGCGTCTTGAGGTAGTTGCGGAACCCGTCCGCCGTCGGCTCGAGCGGCGCGAAGGAGGCGACGTCGGTCTGCTCCTGCGTCGCATCCGTCCGGCCCGGCGCGAAGGGCACCTTCACGTCGTGGCCTGCGGCCTTCGCCGCCGCCTCGACGCCCGCGCAGCCGCCGAGGACGATCAGGTCCGCGAGCGAGACGCGCTTGCCGCCCGTCTGTGCCGCGTCGAACGCCGCCTTGACGCCGCCGAGGGCGCCCAGCACGCGCTCGAGCTGCGCGGGCTGGTTCACCTCCCAGTCCTTCTGAGGTGCCAGGCGGATGCGCGCGCCATTGGCGCCGCCCCGCTTGTCCGACCCGCGGAAGGTGGAGGCGGAGGCCCAGGCCGTCGCCACCAGCTCCGCCACCGTCAGGCCCGAGGCCAGGATCTGCGCCTTCAGCACCTCCGCGTCGCGCTCATCGATCAGCGGATGGTCCACCGCCGGCACCGGGTCCTGCCAGATCAGGTCCTCGGCGGGCACCTCCGGCCCGAGGTAGCGGACCTTCGGCCCCATGTCGCGATGCGTAAGCTTGAACCAGGCGCGCGCGAAGGCGTCGGCGAACTGCTCCGGGTTCTCGTGGAAGCGCTTCGAGATCGGGCCGTAGATCGGGTCCATGCGCATCGCCATGTCGGCCGTCGTCATCATCGGCGCGTGGCGCTTGTTCGGGTCATGCGCGTCGGGGACGAGCGTCGCCGCGGCCGGGTCGGTCGGCGTCCACTGCCAGGCGCCGGCGGGGCTCTTGGTCAGGGTCCACTCGAAGCCGAACAGCATGTCGAAGTAGGAATTGTCCCACTTGGTCGGCGTCGGCGTCCAGGCGCCCTCGATGCCGCTGGTGATCGCGTCCCCGCCCTTGCCGGTGCCGAAGGCGCTCTTCCAGCCGAGGCCCTGGAGCTCGATCGGCGCGGCCTCGGGCTCCGGCCCGACCAGCGCGGCGTCGCCGGCGCCGTGGCACTTGCCAAAGGTGTGGCCGCCGGCCACCAGCGCCACCGTCTCCTCGTCGTTCATCGCCATGCGCGCGAAGGTCTCGCGGATGTCGCGGCCCGAGGCGATCGGGTCCGGCTGCCCGTTCGGCCCCTGCGGGTTCACGTAGATCAGGCCCATCTGCACCGCGGCCAGCGGGTTCTCGAGCGAGCGCTCGCCCGTGTAGCGCTTGTCGCCGAGCCAGGTGTCCTCGGCCCCCCAGTAGATGTCCTGCTCCGGCTCCCAGATGTCGGCGCGGCCGCCGCCGAAGCCGAAGGTCTTGAGGCCCATCGACTCGATCGCGCAGTTGCCGGTCAGGATGAAGAGGTCGGCCCAGGAGATCCTGTTGCCGTACTTCTGCTTCACCGGCCACAGCAGGCGCCGCGCCTTGTCGAGGTTGCCGTTGTCGGGCCAGGAATTCTCGGGCGCGAAGCGGTGCGCGCCGTTGCCCGCGCCGCCGCGGCCGTCGCCGGTGCGGTAGGTGCCGGCGGCGTGCCAGGCCATGCGGATGAAGAGCGGGCCGTAATGGCCGTAATCGGCGGGCCACCAATCCTGGCTCACCGTCATCAGCGCCTTGATGTCCGCCTTCAGCGCCGCGAGGTCGAGCTTCGCGAATTCCTTCGCGTAGTCGAAGTCGGGACCCATCGGGTTCGACTTCAGCGAGTGCTGGTGGAGGATGTTGAGGTTCAGCGCGTTCGGCCACCAGTCGCGGTTCGACCGTCCGCCGAAGACGGCGTGCTTCGGCGCGCCATGCATCACCGGGCACTTGCCCGCGGTGTTCGCGTCCATCTTTCCCTCCATTGATCGCAGCAAGCCCGGTTGCCCGCGGGCGCATGGCGCGCGCGGGAACCTTGCGGAACGGATGCCCCATCCCGAGGATAGAGGGAAGCCCTTTGATGCAACCCGACCGATAGAGAACAGCTATCATGACAGCCCGGCTGACCCGATGAACCTCCGGGACCTCCGCTATCTGCTGGCCATCGCCGAGCACGGGCATGTCGGGCGCGCGGCCGAGGCCTGCGGGGTCAGCCAGCCGACGCTCTCCATCCAGCTCCGCAAGCTGGAGGAGTTGCTGGGCGTGGCGCTGTTCGAGCGCAGCGGCAAGGGCGTCGCACCGACCGAGGCCTGCCTGCGGCTGCTCGGCCATGTCCGCGCCGCGGTGGCGGAGGCGGATGCGATCCTGGCGCTGTCGGCCGAGCTGCGCGACCCGCTGGCCGGGCGCTTCCGCCTCGGCATCATCCCGACGCTGGCGCCCTATCTGCTGCCGCTGGTCTTCGCGCCGCTGCGCGAGGCCCTGCCGGCTCTGGAGGTCGAGCCCTGGGAGGACCAGACCTCCGCGTTGCTGGACCGCCTGCGCGCGCACGAGCTGGACGCCGCCCTGCTGGCGACCGAGGTGGACGGCCCCGATTTGTCGAGCCGCGCGCTCTTCGCCGAACCCTTCCTCGCCGCCCTGCCGCCCGAGCATCCCCTGGCGTCCCGCGCCGTGGTGGCGGAGGCGGACTTGGCCGAGGACATGCTGGTGCTGGCCGACGGCCATTGCCTGCGCGACCAGGCGCTGGCGGCCTGCGGGCGGGGCGGGGCGCTGGGTGGAACGCTGCGCGCCGCGAGCCTCTCCACCCTGCTGAACATGGTCGCCGCCGGCTACGGGACAACGCTGGTGCCTGGGCTGGCGGTGGGCGCGGCGCAGGATGCGGGCATCGTGTTGCGCCCGCTGGCGGCGCGGGCGGGGCGCACGGTGCGGATCGCGTGGCGCGCGCGCTTTCCGCGGCACGCGGCCGTGGAGGCCGTGGGGCGCGTCGTGGCGGCGCGTCTGCGCGGGTTCTCGGAGCGCGCGGCAGCGGGGGTGGTCTAGCGACGCAGACGCGGTCACATCCCGGGAGGGCGCGCCCCCTCACCCATTCGCACGAGCCCGTGTAGGAGGGCCGGGGGGGCGTTCTCGACTCGCGCCGCGCCAGCGGGCGGCTTATTTCTGCTGCGAATCCGAGAGAGCGTATCGAGGAGACGGGCGCCGGTGCGGTGAACGCCATGCCGAGAACCACCGATGCCGGCCGGGGGCCCGATGTTGCGGTCGGCTCCGCGCACACCCCTGCCCCAGGCGCCCGGAGCGGCTGGTCGCTGCCCGCAGCCTTCCGCCCGCTTTCGATCGCAACCATCCTGCTTCCCGCACTCCTGTTCGGAGCAGGCGCGGGATGGGCATGGTGGGAGGTCCGCGCCGAGGCAGAGGCACGGCTGACGCGAACCGTGCAGATGCTGAAGGAGCACGCCCTGCGTGCCTTCGAACTGCAGGAGACCGCGATCGCGGCCGTCGAGCGTGCGACGCGGGACCTAAGCTGGGAGGAGATCGCGGCGAGCCGCGAGGTGCACGAGACCATGCGCGCGCTGGAGAATGCGACGCGCGTCATGAGCGGCATAGGACTGGTGACGCCCGAAGGCCGGATGGTCTCCGTGGCGGCGCGGTTTCCCTTCGTTCCCGTCGACGTGTCGGACCGGGAGTATGTTCGCGCGAATCTGCCGCGCGCGGCCGCCGCGGGCACCGCGCCGCCCGTTGACCCTGGCTTCGTGGGCGAGGTGGTCGTGAGCCGCCCGCGGAACGTCCCTGTCTTTTCGCTGAGCAGGCCACGGGTCAGTGCGGAGGGCGTGGCCGACGGCATCGTCGTGACTGCCGCCGCGCCGGAGTATTTCTCGGACTTCTACGCTGCGGTCGCCGAGTCCGCGCGGGACCGGGCGATGCTGTTCCGTCTGGACGGCGCCGTCCTTGCCAGCCGCCCGGCACTCGTCGACTGGTCCGTCCGGCTCTCCGACAGCGCCCTCATTCCGGCTGCCGAGGCTGCAGTGCAGGCCGGCATCGTCGTCGCCAAGCTGGACCTCGACGGCGTCGAGCGCGTCTATGCTGTGAATCGGCTCGGCAATTATCCGGTGGCGGTTGCCTACGGCCTCGACCGTGCAGTCCTGCGGGAAGCATGGATGCGGCGCGTCGCCATGATCGGTCTCGTTTGCGCGGTCGCCGCCATCCTGCTGCTGGGCCTGACGGCGCGGGCTGCGGCGGCAGCCCAGCGGGAGCGGCGCGAAGCGGAGCGACGGGCTGCGGCAGAAACAGCACGCGCCGACGCCGAGGCCGCGTTGCGGGAAGCGCAGCGGCTGGAGGCGCTCGGCCAGCTCGCGGCTGGCGTCGCGCATGACTTCCGCAACACCGTGCAGGCCGTGCAGAGCGGCGCGAGCATGGCCCGCCGCGCCCTGAGGGACGGTGATGCCGATCGGGCCGACGGGATCGTCGCCATGATGGCCGACGCGGCCGCCCGCGGTGCAGCGCTGACCGGCCGCATGCTCGCGCTTGCGCGCAAGCAGCAGCCGATCAGCCTGGGATCAGAGATGCCGGGCTCCACCGACCTGGCCGCGGCCCTCGGCGACGCATGCGAGTTGCTGCGCCCGCTTCTTGGACCCCGCATCACGCTCCGCTGCGATGCCGGTGACGGCCTGCCCCAAGTGCTTGGAGACCGTGCCGAACTCGAGGCCGCCATCGTCAACCTCGCTGCCAATGCGCGCGACGCAATGCCGTCGGGCGGCGTGATCCGGATCTCTGCGTCGCCGCGGGAAGGCGGACGGGGCGATGGGCCGGTCCGCCTCGCATCCGGCCTCTATGTCCGGATCTCGGTCGAGGACAGCGGGGTCGGGATGGATCCGGAGACGGTCACGAAGGCCACCGAGGCGTTCTTCACCACCAAGGAGCCAGGCAAGGGCACGGGGCTTGGCCTTGCGACCACACGGGCCTTCGCGGAGGGGGCAGGCGGCGCCGTCGAGATCGAGAGCGCGATCGGACGCGGCACCACCGTGTCGCTCTGGCTCCCGGCAGCGGGCCAGAGCGCCGCGGTGGCTTGCGAGGAACCAACTCAAACCCGATAGGCCTGCGGCCGGCAGCGCGACCCGCGCCCCCTCACCAGATGTCGGGGTGCGCCCGCGGGGCGATCGGGCGATCTTCCTGGACCTCCCACCAGCGCTCACCGAACATAGGAACGTTGTCCTCTGGACGGTCCCGCTCGTTCAACCCGCGCGTCTGCCCCAGACTGCCCGCCCGGCCCCCCAGCGCCCTGCGCAGGGGCGCCAATGCGTCCGAACCCGCAGGCCCGCACCCCGGCCAAAGCGCCGCCGCCCGCGGAACAACACCCCGCGCGCGCAGCGCCGCCATACCCCCCGCTGCCCCGGCTGGTGTATGGAGCGCCCATGGATACCCCTGAACTCCGCGCCGAGGGCCGGCTGGGCGGCGAGCGCATCGCCGCGCCCCCGCCGCCCAAGGACCCGCCCCGCAAGGACCGCCGCAAGCGCCGCCGCTTTGGAACCTTCGGCGTGCTCCTCAAGCTCATCCTCGTCCTCGGCGTCACCGGCGCGCTCGCGGCCGGCGTGGCGGGCCTCGCGCTCTACCGCTCCGCCAGCTCCGAGCTGCCGGACTATTCCTGGCTCGCCGACTACCAGCCGCCGCAGATGTCCCGCGTCTACGCGGCGGATTCCCGCCTGATGGCGGAGCTCGCCCAGGAACGCCGCGTCTTCGTCCCCATCGAGGCGATCCCACAGCGCGTCCAGCAGGCCTTCGTCGCCGCCGAGGACCAGAACTTCTGGACCCACCACGGCGTGGACCCGGTCGCCATCGCCCGCGCCGTCATGGTGAACGTGGAGCAGATGGGCTCCGGCCGCCGGCCCATCGGCGCCTCCACCATCACCCAGCAGGTCGCCAAGAACATGCTGGTCGGCGCCGACCGCACCCTGATGCGCAAGGTTCGCGAAGCCATCCTCGCCTTCCGCATCGAACAGGCGATGCCGAAGGCCCGCATCCTCGAGATCTACCTGAACGAGATCTTCCTCGGCCAGCAGGCCTATGGCGTGGCCGCGGCCGCGCAGGCCTATTTCAACAAGTCGCTCGACGAGCTCACGCTGTCGGAAGCCGCCTTCCTCGCGGCCCTGCCGAAGGCGCCGAACAACCTCAACCCGGTGCGCTTCCCCGAAGCCGCCCGCGCCCGCCGCGACTACGTCCTGACCCGCATGGCGGAAGACGGCTTCGTCCCGCGCGAGGAAGCCGACCGCGCCCGCGCCGAGCCGCTGACCCCCCGCCCGACCCGCCGCCCCGACATGGTTCAGGTCGGCGGCCACTTCGCGGAAGAGGTGCGGCGCGAGCTGATCGCCCGCTTCGGCGCCGACCAGACCACCATGGGCGGCCTGGTGGTCCGCACCTCCCTCGACCCCACCCTGCAGCTGGAGGCGGAGCGCGCGCTGCGCCGCGGCCTGCTCGACTTCGACCGCCGCCGCGGCGGCTGGCGCGGGCCCGTGGCGCAGGTCAATGCCTCGGCCACCGAATGGCTGCCGGCGCTCCAGGCCGTCCCCCGCGTGCCGGGGATGCTGCCCGAATGGCGCCTGGCCGTGGCGCTCGAGGTGCGCGACCGCGAGGCGCGGATGGCCTGGCTCGAACGCCCGGACCCGCGCAGCGCGCCGCAGCCGCGCACCGCGACGCTCCCCTTCGAGGAGATCGCCTGGGCCCGCCCGGTGCGCGACGGCCGCCTCGGCCCCGCCCCGCGCCGCATGCAGGACGTGCTGAACCCCGGCGACGTGGTGCTGGTGGAGATGCTGCCCGCCGTCGCCGCGCAGGGCCGCAACCCGGCACGCCCCGAACGCCTCGCGCTGCGGCAGGTGCCGGAGGTGGAGGGCGCGGTCGTCGCGCTCGACCCCAACAATGGCCGCGTGCTGGCCATGGCCGGCGGCTGGTCCTTCGAGAAGTCCTGGTACAACCGCGCGACCCAGGCGATGCGCCAGCCCGGCTCCTCCTTCAAGCCCTTCGTCTACCTCCCCGCGCTGGAACAGGGCGTGCCGCCGAACCAGCTGCTGCTCGACGCGCCGGTGGAGATCATGACGCCGCAGGGCCTCTGGCGGCCGGGCAACTACGGCGGCGGCGCGCCGCAGGGCTGGGTGACGATGCGCAGCGCGATGGAGCGCAGCCTCAACCTCGTCACCATCCGCCTCGCGCAGCAGGTCGGCATGCAGTCGGTCGCCGACACCGCCAGCCGCTTCGGCGTCATCCCGAACATGCCGCGCTTCCTGGCGATGTCCTTGGGCGCCGGAGAGACGACGGTGCTGCGCCAGGCCGCCGGCTATGCGGGCTTCGTCAATGGCGGCCGGCAGGTCACGCCGACGCTGATCGACACGGTGCAGGACCGCCACGGCCGCGTGGTGTGGCGCACCGACCTCCGCCGCTGCGCCGGCTGCGAGGGCGAGAACTTCGCCGCCGGCCCGCCCCAGCTGACCGAGGAACGCCGCCAGATCGCCGACCCCGTCGCCTCCTTCCAGATGGTGAGCCTGCTGCAGGGCGTCGTGCAGCGCGGCACCGGCACGCGGGCGGGCGAGGGGCTCGGCCGCCCCGTCGCCGGCAAGACCGGCACGACCGACGACTACAAGGATGCCTGGTTCGTCGGCTTCACCCCCGACCTCGTGGTCGCCGTCTGGGTCGGCTACGACGAGCCGCGCAGCATGGCGGTGGCCGGCCTGCCGGATGCGGAAGCCACGGGCGGCCGCCTCGCCGCGCCGATCTTCCGCGACGTCGTCGGCTCCGCGCTGCAGGGCAGCCCGCCCATCCCGTTCCGCGCGCCGCCCGGCACCGCGCTGGTGCGCGTGCAACTCGAAGGCGGCCAGACGATCCTGGAGGCCTTCCGCCCGGGCACCGAGAACAGCGCGCGTCCGCCCTCCGATCCCTTTGGCGGCGGCGCTTCGGGCGGCGCCGCGGCCGCCGGCCTGGACCGTGGTTTGGGCGGGTTGTACTGAGCCGCCCGTCATGAGTGCCGAGTCCGACCGGCTGAAGGCCGAGATCGCGGAGAGCGTCGCGCTGCTCCGCAACCACATCGACTGGGACGCCGCCGTCGTGCGTCTCGCCGAGCTGAATGCGCGCGCCGAGGATCCGGACCTCTGGAACAAGGCCGAGGAAGCCCAGGCGGTGATGCGGGAGCGCAACCGCATCGCCGGCCAGGTCGAGGGCGTGCAGAAGCTGGAACGCGACGTCGCCGACGCCGCCGAGCTGATCGAGCTCGCCGAGGCCGAGGGCGACACGGCCACGGTCGACGCGGCGCTGGCCGACCTCCGTGCCGCCGCGGCCGAGGCGAAGCGGCTCGAGATCGAGAGCCTGCTGTCGGGCGAGGCCGACCCGAACGACTGCTATGTCGAGGTGAATGCCGGCGCCGGCGGGACCGAGGCGCAGGACTGGGCCGAGATGCTGCTGCGCATGTACACGCGCTGGGCCGAGGCGCATGGCTACAAGGTCACGATGACCGAGCAGTCGGAAGGCGAGCAGGCCGGCATCAAGTCGGCGACGATCCAGGTCAGCGGCCCGAATGCCTATGGCTGGCTCAAGACGGAATCGGGCGTGCACCGCCTGGTGCGCATCAGCCCCTTCGACGCCGCCGCACGCCGCCAGACGAGCTTCGCGAGCGTCTATGTCTATCCGGTGATCGACGACCGCATCGAGATCGAGATCAACCCGGCCGACCTCAAGACCGACACCTTCCGCGCGAGCGGCGCCGGCGGCCAGCACGTCAACAAGACCGAATCGGGCGTCCGCTTCACCCACATCCCGACCGGCATCGTCGCCGCCAGCACGCAGGACCGCAGCCAGCACCGCAACCGCGTCATCGCGATGGAGATGCTGAAGGCGCGCCTGTACGAGCTGGAGCTGCGCAAGCGGGAAGCGATCACCGCCGCGACCGAGGCCGGCAAGACCGACATCGGCTGGGGCCACCAGATCCGGTCCTATGTGCTGCAGCCCTACCAGATGGTGAAGGACCTCCGCACCGGCGTGGAGAAGGGCAATCCGGCCGCCGTGCTGGACGGCGAGCTCGACGAGTTCATGGCCGCGGCGCTCGCGCTGCGCGTCGGCGCGACCCGGTCCGAAGCCAGCGCGCGGGCGGAGTAGTCGCCCGATGGCCCACCCCGCGAAGGGGGGAGGGTTGGGCCGGGGTTCGGGGAGCGGCACACTCCATCCCGCCATGTCGACCCCAGACGCCCTGGTCGCCGCCGCACGCGCCTTGGACGCGGACGGCTTCATGCCGCAGAAATCCGGCAATCTCTCGCTGCGCACCCCGCGCGGCTTCCTGATCACGCCATCCGGCCTGCCCTATGCCGCGATGACCCCGGACGACCTGGTCGAATGCGCGCCGGACGGCGCGCCGCTGACCAAGGGCCGCCCCTCCTCCGAATGGCGCCTCCACGCCGCGATCTACCGGTCGCGCGCCGACGCGATGGCCGTGGTGCACACGCACAGCCCGCGCGCCACGGCGCTGTCCTGCGCGCGCCGCGGCGTTCCGCCGATCCACTACATGATCACGCTGGCTGGCACCGGCTCAGGCGGCATCCCCTGTGCAGCGCATGCCACCTTCGGCACCGAAGAGCTGGCGCAATCCTGCGTTGCGGCGCTTGGCAAGGGATCGCGCGCGACGCTGCTCGCCAACCACGGCATCGTCGCGCTCGGCGCAACGCTCCCCGGCGCCGTCGCGCTGGCCCGTGAGACGGAGAACCTGGCCAGCCAGTATCTGGACCTGCTCGCCGCGGGGCTGGAGCCGGTGCTGCTGAGCGAAGCGGAGCTCGCCGCGGCCTCTGCGCAGCTGAAGGACTACGGAAGGCCAGCCTGACCAGCCTCGCGCCCCGAAGACGCCGGCGCGTCTCGTCAGGCTGATCTTCACCGCCACCGAGGCGGGCTCTCAGAGAACGAAGTCCTGCGCGGTCAGCGTCTGGCACCCGTTGAGTTCGAGCTCGTAGATCTGCGGTCCCGGTCCGGCCGGGACCGTCACCCGGAACTGCACGACCGTGACGGATCCTTCGGTTTCGGAGCGGACCTGCAGTCTGCGGTCGTCCAGGTCGAACTCGTCGGAACCAATGAAGACGGGAGCGATGCCGGGATCACGCCACTGGTCGTAACCTTGAAGGTCAATGCGGTCGCTGCCCTGCGCGAAGTCGCGGATACGATCCCGTGTCAGGGCGTCCGACCCGGTGCCGGCCTCAAAGAGCCCACCGGGGATGAAGGCGAAGGTGAACAGGTCGCTGCCGGGCCCGCCCACCAGCTCGTCGCGCCCCCAGCTGCCGATCAGGGTGTCGTCGTCTGCGCCACCGAGCAGCGTGTCGTTCCCGCCGTCCCCGTTGATGAGGTCGTTCCCGGCGCCGCCGATCAGCAGGTCGCCGGCATCCCCCCTCGCCGCCGCCACTCCGCCGCCCCCCCCGCCCGCGTAGGAGCCTGAGCCATGGATGACGTCCTCGCCGGCACCACCGAACACGATATCCGCCTGATAGCCGGCGATGGCCGTGTCATTCCCGGCACCACCGAAGATCAGGTTGCGGCCGGGCCCCGCCAGTTCGTCGCCGAACGCGCCTTCCCTCCCATTGCCCAGGATGTAGTCGTCGCCTGCGCCGGCCACGATCGCATCGTCGCCGGCGAGGCCGTTCAGCGTGTCGCCCTGCGGCGACCCCAGCAGCAGGTCGCGCCCTGCCGTTCCGAATATGTTGTTGAACCATCCCGCCATGATGGATCTCCACCCCTCTAAGACGAGCGACCGGAACGGCGGGTTCGCTGGGGCAGTTGCCGGCGCCCGCTAGGTCGGGTCGTGGGTGCCCTGCCGTTCTGCCGCGATCGAGACGCGGCTGCACAGTGGTCGCCTGGCCTGCTCCTGCATGCCCCGCTTGCGCCACAAAGCTGCCCATCGCCTGCCGCCGCCCGAACGTCCCATGTCGGCACCCGAGAGGAGACGACGATGCTTGGCATCCGGTCCCTGCTGCTGATCCTGGTCCTGCTGGCGGCACCGCCGGCGCTGGCCGGGAGCCAGTCCTCCAACTCCTCCTCTAACTGCTCCAACGGCCGCTGCTCGCAGGTCGAGAGCTACATGGTGGAAGACCGCTACGGCCGCCGTGGCTGGGTGAGGGAAGAACGCTGGCGCGAGCGGGAGCCGCGCGGCTACCGGCATTGGCAGCCCGGCGGCGGCGTCGTGTGGCCGTTCTGGGAGCCGCCGCGCCGGCTGCGGCGCGGTCGCGACGATGACGACGATTGATCGGCGGCAGGATCGCGAGGGGCCAGACATGAAGAAGGCCCGGGAGAGCGCTCTCCCGGGCCTTCGCATTGCCGGTGGCTTTCGCCGCGGCAGGCCTAGTGACTCGCCGTCGCGGTGGCGCCAGCGATGATCCAGGCCGCGGACACGGCATCCGCCGAACTGCAATGAGACACTGGATCACCTCCTTTCGGTTGTTGACGACTGCGAGGAAGGTGGAGGCACTCCGGCCGGAGTGCAAGGAAAGATACGCAGCCGTTCAGCAGAGTGCGTTCAGCCGCGCAGCTCCGTCATGAAGACCTTCTGCGCCACCTGCCAGCGTCCCTCGATCCGCAGCAGCGACAGCAGGTCGGTGAAGTGGCGCGGCGGGATCGCGCAGCGCAGCTTCACCAGCGCCATGTCGGGGCCGACCACATCCACCGACAGGACCTCGTCCGACCGCGCCAGACCCTGCGACTTCGGCGAGGGACGGGCCCGCACCGCCTCCAGCCACGCATCGCGCGGCGTGATCTTCAGCTCGCCCTCCCACCATTGCGTCAGTGCGCTGGTCGGGTGGAAGGCCGCGGCGAGCTTGTCGGCGTCGCCCTCGTAGAGCCCGTCGAGATAGGTCCGCACCACGGCCTCGATGGCCTCGCGATCGGTCATCATCCCTTCGCCTTCCCCCGCAGGACGTGCTTCTGGATCTTGCCCGTGCTCGTCTTCGGCAGCTCGTCGAAGACGACGTGGCGCGGCACCTTGTAGCCGGCGAGGTGCGCCTTGCAGTGCGCGATCAGCTCCTCCGCCGTCGCGCTCATCCCCGGGCGGAGCTCGACGAAGGCGCAGGGCGTCTCGCCCCATTTCTCGTCGGGCTTCGCCACCACGGCCGCGACCGCCACCGCCGGATGCTTGTAGAGCGCATCCTCCACCTCGATGGAGGAGATGTTCTCGCCGCCCGAGATGATGATGTCCTTCGAGCGGTCCTTCAGCTGGATGTAGCCGTCAGGGTATGTCACGGCGAGGTCGCCGGTGTGGAACCAGCCGCCGGCGAAGGCCTTCGCGGTCGCCTCCTCGTCCTTGAGGTAGCCCTTCATCACGACGTTGCCGCGCATCATCACCTCGCCCATGGCGGCGCCATCGGCCGCGACCGGCGTCATCGTGTCGGGGTCCATCACCGACAGCGCCTCGAGCGCGATGTAGCGCACGCCCTGCCGCGCCATCAGCCCGGCCTGCTCGCCGGCGGGCTTCGCATCCCACGCCGCATGCCACTCGTTCACGACCGACGGGCCGTAGCACTCGGTCAGCCCGTAGACGTGGCAGACGGCGAAGCCCGCCCCGCGCATCGCGGCGAGCACCGCCTCGGGCGGCGGCGCGCCGGCGACGACGAACTGCACCTGGTGCGGGAGCCTTGCCTTCTCGGCTTCCGGCGTGCCGAGCAGCGTGGACATCACGATCGGCGCCCCGCACATGTGGGTCACGCCTTCCTGCGACATCAGCCGCCACATGTCGGCGCCGCGCACCGCGCGCAGGCAGACATGCACCCCGGCCTGCGCGGTGACCGTCCAGGGGAAGCACCAGCCGTTGCAGTGGAACATCGGCAGCGTCCAGAGATAGACGGGGTGCTTGCCCATCCCAGCGCTCAGCACGTTGCCGATCGCCAGCAGCTGCGCGCCGCGATGGTGATACACCACGCCCTTCGGCCGGCCGGTGGTGCCGGAAGTGTAGTTCAGCGTGATCGCATCCCACTCGTCGCCGGGCATGACCCAGGACCAGCCGGCATCGCCCCCCGCCAGGAAGGCCTCGTAATCCTCGGCGCCTTCCATCCGGTTGGCGCGCGCGGCGTCGGACGCCTCCGGGTCGTCCACCTCGATCACCAGCGGCTGTGCCTTGCACTGCGTCAGCGCGACGCGCAGCAGCGGCACCAGCTCGCGATCCACGATGACCGCCTTCGCCTCGCCATGGTCGAGGCAATAGGCGATGGTGCCGGCATCGAGCCGCGTGTTGAGCGTGTTGAGCACGCCGCCCGTCATCGGCACGCCGTAGTGGCATTCCAGCATGGCCGGAATGTTCGGCAGCAGCGCCGCCACCGTGTCGCCGCGCCCGATGCCGCGCTGCGACAGCGCATGCGCCAGCCTCACGCAGCGGTCGCGCAGCTCGCGGTATCTGCGGCGGGTCGCGCCGTGGACGACGGCGGTGTGGTCGGGAAAGACCGTCGCCGCGCGTTCCAGGAACAGCAGCGGCGTGAGCGGCTGGTGGTTGGCGGGGACGCGGGGGAGTGCGTCGTAGTCGCGGGCAGCCATCTATCTGTCTTTCCACACGGCCTGGCGCTTGCCGAGGAAGGCGCCGATGCCCTCGATCGCGTCCTCGGCCAGCAGGTTCTCGGTCATCACCGCAGCAGCTTGCGCATAGGCCTGATCGAGCGGCAGCGCGCGCTGGCGGTGGAACGCCGCCTTGCCGATCCGCACCGTATGCGCGCTGCGCGCCGCGATCCGCGCGGCGAGCGCCATCGTCTCCTCCGCCAGCCGCTCATGCGGCACGACGCGGTTGACGAGCGCGATGCGCTCGGCGTGGTCGGCGCCGATGGTCTCGCCGGTCAGCAGCATCTCCATCGCGGGCTTGGCGGCGACCGCGCGCGACAGCGCCACCGCCGGCGTCGAGCAGAACAGGCCGATATCCACCCCCGGCGTGCAGAAGCGCGCCCGGTCCGACGCGACGGCCAGGTCGCAGGTCGCGACGAGCTGGCAGCCCGCGGCCGTCGCCATGCCCCCCACCTGCGCGATGACCGGCTGCGGCAGCGCAACCACGGCCTGCATCACCGCCGCGCAGCGCGTCATCGCCGCGTCGAAGAAGCCGCGACCGCCATCGGCGTCGGCACGATGCGCCGTGATCTCGCGCAGGTCGTGGCCCGCGCTGAACACCGGCCCCTCGGCGGCCAGGATCACCACCCGCACGCGCGGATCCTCCGCAATCCGGGCGAGCGCATCCGCCAGCGCGCCGAGCATCGCGAAGGAGAGCGCGTTGCGTGCCTCCGGCCGGTTCAGCGTCAGCGTCGCGACGCCGTCGGCATCCGACCGCAGCAGCAGCGGCGTGCCGCCATCCATCCCTACTTCTCCGCTGACTTCAGCACCCCCCCGATCTCGTCGAGGATCGCCGGGTCGTCAATCGTCGGCGGCACCGCGTAGCTCTCGCCATCGGCGATCTTGCGGATCGTTCCGCGCAGGATCTTGCCCGACCGGGTCTTCGGCAGCCGCGCCACCACGCGCGCATCCTTGAAGGCGGCGACCGGCCCGATCTTCTCGCGCACCAGCGCGACGAGCTCCTTCGCAATGGTGGGCTCATCCTTCGTCGTGCCGGCCTTCAGCACCACCAGGCCGATCGGCGCCTGGCCCTTCAGGCTGTCCTTCACGCCGACGACGGCGCATTCGGCGACGTCCGGGTGGCCGGCCAGCACCTCCTCCATCGCGCCCGTGCTCAGCCGGTGGCCCGCGACGTTGATGATGTCGTCGGTGCGGCTCATCACCCAGACATAGCCGTCCTCATCCACCATCCCGGCATCCGAAGTGTTGTAGTGGCCCGGGAAGGTCTCGAGATAGGCGCTGCGGAAGCGCTCATCCGCGTGCCAGAGCGTCGGGAGGTTCGACGGCGGCAGCGGCAGCCGGATCGCCAGCGTGCCGATCTGGCCGCGCGGCACCTCCTGCCCGCCCTCGTCCAGCACCCGGAGGTCGTAGCCCGGCGCCGGCTTGCCGCCCGATCCGAAGCGAGCCGGGAACAGGCCGAAGCCGCGGAAGTTGCCGCTGATCGCCCAGCCCGTCTCGGTCTGCCACCAATGGTCGATCACCGGCTTCTTCAGCAGCGCGCTCACCCACTCCGCCGTCGGCGGGTCGCAGCGCTCGCCCGCGAGGAACAGCGCCTCGAGCTTCGACAGGTCGTGCTTCGCGAGATGCGCGCCCTCCGGATCCTCCTTCTTGATGGCGCGCAGCGCGGTCGGCGCGGTGAACAGCGCCTTCACGCCGTGCTGCGCGCAGACGCGCCAGAAGGCGCCGGGATCGGGCGTGCCGACCGGCTTGCCCTCGTACATCACCGTCGTGCAGCCGGCGAGGAGCGGGCCGTAGACGATGTAGCTGTGCCCCACCACCCAGCCGACATCGGACGCCGTCCACATCACGTCGCCAGCCTTCAGCCCGTAGAGCATCGCCATCGAGTTCATCACCGCGACGGCATGGCCCCCGTTGTCGCGCACGATGCCCTTCGGCGCGCCCGTCGTGCCGGAGGTGTAGAGGATGTAGAGCGGATCGGTCGCCGCGACCGGCACGCAGGGCATGTGCGGCGCCTCGGCCTCGGCCTCGAGGAAATCCACGTCGCGCCCGGGCGTCAGGTCGCAGGGCGCCTCCGGCCGCTGCAGGATAATGCAGTGCCCCGGCTGGTGCGGCGACAGCGCGATCGCCGCGTCGAGCAGCGGCTTGTACTTCACCACCCGCCCCGGCTCGAGCCCGCAACTGGCGGAGACGATCACCTTCGGCTTGGCATCCGCGATGCGCGCCGCGAGCTCGGCCGCCGCGAAGCCGCCGAACACCACCGAATGCACCGCGCCGAGCCGCGCGCAGGCGAGCATCGCGATCGCGGCTTCCGGCACCATCGGCATGTAGACGATGACGCGGTCGCCGGCCTCCACCCCGCGCGCGGCCAGCGCGCCGGCCACCCGCGCCACGCGGTCGTGCAGCTGCGCATAGGTGTAGCTCGCGCCCCGCCCGGTGATCGGGCTGTCCCAGATCAGCGCCGTCTGGTTCCCGCGCCCCGCGCCGAGGTGGCGGTCCACCGCGTTCCAGCAGGTGTTCAGCCGCCCGTCGGGGAACCAGCGGCCATAGACGCCCATCTTCGGGTCGAAGACGGTCTTCGGCGCGACCTCCCAGTCGATGGCCCGCGCCGCCCGCGCCCAATAGGCGTCGGGATCGGCCTTCCAGGCCGCATAGACCTCGTCGTAACGGCTGCCGGCGGCGGTTCCGTCCATGCGATCCTCCCGTTCTTGGTCCGGAGTGTGCCATTCTCCCGCGCATGGCGGGAAGGCTTCGGGACACCTGGCAGGCGCTGTTCGGCCGCGGCGACGCCCCGCACGGGGCGGCGCCGCTGCCGGACGGCGCGCTCGACGCCGTGCCCTATGTCGTCTTCGACCTCGAGACCACCGGCCTGAAGCCCAGCCGCGGCGACGGCATCGTGCAGATCGGCGCGGTGCGGCTCGAGGCCGGCGCCGAGGCCGCGACCTTCGCGATGCTCGTCGATCCCGGCCGGCCGATCCCGCCGGTCTCCACGCGCTACCACGGCATCACCGACGCGATGGTCGCCGGCGCGCCGCGCGCGGCGGAGGCGCTGGCGGCCTTCCGCGACTTCGCCGCCGGCGCCGTGCTCGTCGCGCACAACGCCGCCTTCGACCTCTCCGCGCTGCGCGCCGCGGCGGAGCGCGAGGGCGCGCCGCGCCTGCCCAACGCCGCGCTCTGCTCCATGATCCTCGCCGCCTGGCTCGACCCGCAGGAGCCCGATGCCTCGCTCGACGGGCTCTGCGGCCGCGCCGGCATCGTGATCAGCCACCGCCACCAGGCGCTCGGTGACGCACAGGCGACGGCGGCGCTTTGGATGCGCCTGCTCGCACGCGCCGCGTCGCGTGGCGTCGCCAGCCTGCCGGAGCTCGCGCGCCGCACCCGCATGGCGCAGCGGATCGAGGAGGCGGAGGGGCGGTTCTGACCCGCCGGGACGCCGCGCGCTCACCACAGCTCGCCCGTCAGCGCCGCCGTCGCGCCCTTGGCGAAGCTCCGCACCGCCTTCAGCGCGTCGCGCAGCGCGGCGCGCTCCGCCGCGCCCATCGCCGCGGTGTCCACCAGGCTGCCCGGCACGTGGCCCGCCGCCTCGTCGGCCAGCTGCTGGCGCAGAACCGCGTCGAGCAGCGTCGCGAAGGCGGCCCCCAGCCGCGCCGCCTCGGCCGCCGGGATCGCGCCGCGCGCGGCCAGCCCGGCGATCCGGGCGGGCGTCCCGCTCTCCGCCACGCCGGCGCGCAGCGCGGAGAGCCGCACCGCCGCGACCAGCGGCATCAGCCCGTGCATCTTGAGGTCGGTGCGCGTGCCGGCGCCGCGCTCGTGGTCCGCGAAGCCGCCCCAGAAGGTCAGCCCGACGCCGAGCCGCGCGGCCCCGGCCGCCATCGCCGCCGCCCAGGCGGGCTGTCTCGCAAGCAGCTCCATCGCCTGCGCCCGCAGCGCTTCCGCCCGTTCCGCATCGCCCCAGCCGGCGCGCATGTCGAGGAAGATGTCGGCAAACAGCAGCGCCGCCCCGGTCCGCTTGCGCGCCCATATCCCGAGCTGGTCGCGCCACTGGGTCCGCGTCTTCCGCCACAGCGGGTTCCGCGCCATCACGCCACCCTTGCAGAGCGTGAAGCCGGCCTCGGCGAGCGCCAGGTTGAACCGCTCCGCGACGGGGCGGAACCACGCGTCCACCGCGTCGTGCTCCGCATCGGGATAGTCGTCCAGCACGAAGCCGTTGTCCTGGTCTGGGCGGAGCAGCGATTCGCCGCGGCCGAGGCTGCCCATCAGCAGCAGCGTGAAAGGAACCGGCGGCGGCGTGGCCTCCTCGGCAAGCACGCGCTCCAGGATGCGGGCATGCAGGTCGGCGTTGATGCCGCTGACCAGCGCCACGACCTCCGTCGCGGGCAGGCCCTCGGCGAGCAGCGCGCGCGCCAGGGCGGCCTGCGCGCGCTTCACTGCCGCGTGCTCGCCCGCCAGCGCATCGAGATGCGCCAGCGCCGGGCCCGACACCGCCTCCAGCGCCGCGGCGCGCGTCAGCAGGCCGATGCAGCGCCCGTCGCGGTCCAGCAGCGGCAGGTGCCGCAGCCGGTGCGCGCGCAAGAGCGCGACCGCCCGCCACAACCCGTCCGCCGCGGCACAGGCGATCAGCGGCGCCGTCATCGCGGCCGAGAGCGGCGCGTCGCCCGGAAGGCGGAAGGCGACGCGCCGCGCCACGTCCTGCTCGGTGAGGATCCCGACGGGCCGTCCCGCCCCGTCCACCGCCAGCACGGCCGAGGCGCGCGCCGCGCCCATGGCGTCCACCGCCGCGGAGAGCGGCGCGTCGGGCGGCAGGACGGGCGGGGCCGGCGCCACCGCCCCGGCGGCAGGGGCGAGCAGCGCGGCCAGGGGCGGGGCTGTCATCTCAGGCGCGCAGCCTGCCACGGCCCGCCCCGGCGTCACATGACACAGCGCAAGAGAAAGGGCGCCGGGTTGCCCCGGCGCCCTCCCCGTCTCCGGCCTTGGGGGCCGGCGTCAGGCCTCGGCGCGACGGTAGTCCGCGGCGCTGGCCGAGCCATCCTCGTTGGTCGCGAAGATGTCGCGGTCCTTCGTCTCCGGGATCATGAAGGTGCCGATCACCACCGTCGCCAGCGCGATCACCACCGGGTACCAGAGGCCGAAATAGACGTCGCCGGTCTGCGCGATCATCGCGAAGGCGGTCGCCGGCATCAGGCCGCCGAACCAGCCATTGCCGATGTGGTAGGGAAGCGACATCGAGGTGTAGCGGATCCGGGTCGGGAACAGCTCCACCAGCGCGGCCGCGATCGGGCCGTAGACCATGGTCACGTAGATCACCAGCAGCGTCAGGATGCCGATGAGCGTCAGCACGCGGCCGCTGGCCAGGTCGAAGGGCCCCTCCATCTTCACCACCGTCGGGTTGGACGCCGCCGGATAGCCTGCCGCCGTCACCGCCGCCGGCAGCGCCTGGGCGAAGTTCGGCTGCGCGGTGGAGACCTGCTGGTCGCCGATCCGGATCACCGCGTCGCGCTGGCCGGGCGTGTTCACCACCGAGTAGTTCACCGACAGCCGCGCGAGCCCCGACTTCGCGATGTCGCAGGGCTGGGTGAAGCGTGCCGTCCCCGTCGGGTTGAACTGGAAGGAGCAGGTGGACTGGTCCACCGCGACCGTCGTCGTGATGGTCTCGTGCGCGCGGGTCAGGGCCGGGTTGGCCTGCGCGCTGATCAGGTGGAAGAGCGGGAAGTAGGTCAGCGCAGCGATGAGGCAGCCGCCGAGGATGATCGGCTTGCGGCCGATCTTGTCGGACAGCCAGCCGAAGAAGATGAAGCCGCCCGAGCCGAGCACCAGCGACCAGGCGATCAGCATGTTCGTCGTGAAGCCGTCCACCTTCAGCACGGAGCCGAGGAAGAACAGCGCGTAGAACTGGCCGGTGTACCAGACCACCGCCTGGCCCATCACCAGGCCGAGCAGCGCGAAGAGCGCGATGCGCGCGTTCTTCCACTGGCCGAAGGCCTCGGAGATCGGCGCCTTCGAGCCGGTGCCCTCTTCCTTCATCTTCTTGAAGGCCGGGCTCTCCTGCATCTGCATGCGGATCCAGACGGAGATGCCGAGCAGCACGATGGAGAGCAGGAAGGGCACGCGCCAGCCCCACTCCGCGAAGGCCGCCTCGCCCACGATCGAGCGGGTGGAGAGGATGATCAGCAGCGACAGGAAGAGGCCCGCCGTCGCCGTCACCTGGATGAAGCTCGTGTAGAAGCCGCGCCGGCCGTTCGGCGAGTGCTCCGCGACATAGGTCGCCGCGCCGCCGTACTCGCCGCCGAGTGCCAGGCCCTGCAGCATGCGCAGGATGATCAGCACGATCGGCGCGACGAAGCCGATCTGGTCGGAGGTGGGCAGGATACCGACGATGAAGGTCGAGGCGCCCATGATCACGATGGTGACCAGGAAGGTGTACTTCCGGCCCACCAGGTCACCGAGCCGGCCGAACACCAGCGCGCCGAGCGGGCGCACGAGGAAGCCGGCGGCGAAGGCGAGCAGCGCGAAGATGTTGCGCGTCGTCTCGTCGTACATGCCGAAGAACTTGGCGCCGATGACCGCCGCCAGAGACCCGTAGAGGTAGAAGTCGTACCATTCGAACACGGTGCCGAGGGACGAGGCCAGGATGACCTTCCTCTCCTCCGCCGACATGGGCCGCGCCTTGTCCGCTGCGCTCGCTGTTGCCATCCCAACCTTCCCGGCCGACCGGCGGCCTCTTGCGTTGGCCGCCCCGGTCCCGGTCCACCAGGACCCGTGCCGCGCCGGCGTGCGTCGCCTCCCCGGCGCGCACGGCCGCAAACTCCATTCCCGCGCATGACAGGCCACCCGGTGGCGGCGTTAATTCGTGTCCAGACGGTGGCAAGTCGCAGCGAGTCCGTAACGCGACGTCATGCCGGCCCCTGACCGTCTAAACCGCGCGTCACAACCTGTCGGTCATGTGGCCGAGAGGGCGGCGGCCAGCGCCGGCGCATCGAAGCGCCGCTCCATCTCCTGCTGGGAGGAGACGATGTGGAAGCGCAACGCCCCCTTGATCGCAGGGGTCTCGCCGATCCGCTGATCGGGGTGGATGGGGATCGTCGCCAGCAACGGCGCCTCGGCCTGCAGCGGCAGCTTGTGGGCGCTCCGGGGCGGGGCGTCCTGCAGCAGGGCAAGGTGGCGCGGCAGCCCCTCGCGCGCCGCGTCCAGGACGGGCCGTTCCTCCGTCGGGGCCGGGGCGGCGTCCAGCACGTCGGCGCCGACCCGCGCCAGCGCCCCGGCCAGCGCGGCCTCCCGCCCCTGGGCGTGCGGCCGCAGCCAGGCCTCGGCCACGGCAGCGACGTCGAGTGCCGCGGCCGCGAAGACCTGCCACCTGCAATGGTCGAGGGCGGCACGGAAGTCGGGGTCGGCGAAAAGCTCGCGTTCGCTCCGCCCTGCCTTCACGCGGCAATAGTCCAGCACCGTCTTCTGCGCGACGAAGGCCGTCTGGGCGGCGAGGAAGTCGCGCAGCGCCTCCGGCGTGGTGGCGCGCGGCCGGCGAAACAGGCCAGTCAGAAACATGGACGGTTCTTAATGTTGGGCGATCGCAGGATCATCTTGAGTGTCCTTTTGCTTACGTGATAGCCGGCAGCTTGAACAAAAATTCACGGCTCCTCTAGGTTTGGAGTCGGGAGTCGCGCGCCGGACGTCCGGCGGCGGGGTGTGAGGGGAGACACAGCGGCATGCCATTAGTCGAGGACGCCAAGGAGGTCCGGGGCGCGACAGCCGCCGCCGTGGATCGCCAGACTGGCGAGGCGTACTGGAAGAAGACCTCAGGGCTCATGTGGACGGTGCTCGGCATCTGGGCCTTCTTCGGCTTCTTCGTCCACATCTTCGCGCCCAGCCTGAACAGCATCCACGTCCTGGGCTTCCCGCTCGGCTACTACATCGCCGCGCAGGGCAGCCTGATTGTCTTCGTCGTCGGTCTCTTCTGGTTCGGCAGGCGCCAGAACCAGATCGACGAAGAATTCGGCGTGCAGGAGGATTGAACCCATGTCGTCCTCCACGCAGGGTGAGAAGGATCCCTTCATCGGCGCCCTCGGCAAGATCTATGCCGGTTATACGGGCGGCTTCGCGGTCTTCGTCGTGCTGCTCGCCATCCTCGAACAGATGGGCGTGCCCAACCGCATCATCGGCTACCTCTTCGTCTTCCTGACGATCGGCGTCTACGCCTATATCGGCATCATCAGCCGCACCATGGTGGTCAGCGAGTACTACGTCGCCGGACGCCGCGTGCCCGCCATCTACAACGGCATGGCCACCGGCTCCGACTGGATGTCGGCGGCAAGCTTCATCGGCATGGCCGGCAGCCTCTATGCGCTCGGCTATGGCGGGCTGGCCTTCATCCTCGGCTGGACCGGCGGCTACATGCTCGTCGCGATCCTGCTCGCGCCCTATCTGCGCAAGTTCGGCCAGTACACGGTGCCGGACTTCCTCGGCGCGCGCTACGGCGGCAACCTCGCGCGCCTCGTCGGCGTCACCGTGCTGATCACGGCGTCCTTCGTCTATGTCGTGGCGCAGATCGTCGGCGTCGGCATCATCACCCAGCGCTTCCTCGACGTCTCCTTCGGCGTCGCGGTCTTCGTCGGCCTCGCCGGCATCCTGGTGTGCTCGATGATGGGCGGCATGCGCGCCGTCACCTGGACCCAGGTGGCGCAGTACATCATCCTCATCATCGCCTACCTGATCCCGGCGGTGCTGATGTCGGTGAAGGTCACCGGCGTGCCGCTGCCGCAGATCATGTACGGCGTCGCGCTGGAGCGCATCGAGGGCCTGGAGAACGCCTTCCGCGCCGCCGGGCAGGCGCCACCGCCCGGCGTGACGGGCTGGTACACCGCGCCCTTCATCGGGCCGAACGGCGCCTTCTCCTGGTCCGCGGCGCTGAACTTCTTCGCGCTGGTGTTCTGCCTCATGGTCGGCACGGCCGCGCTGCCGCACATCCTGATGCGCTACTTCACCACGCCGTCCGTGCGTGAGGCGCGCCAGTCGGTCGCCTGGTCGCTGTTCTTCATCTTCCTGCTCTACTTCACGGCGCCGGCCTACGCCGCCTTCGGCAAGCTCGAGATCTACCAGACCGTCATCGGCCAGCCGATCTCGGCCCTGCCGGAGTGGATCAAGAACTGGCAGATCGTGTCGCCCTACGGCACGCCCTGGATCAACATCGTGGACGCCAACCGCGACGGCATCGTGCAGTGGGGCGAGTTCCGCATCCACCCCGACGTCGTCGTGCTCGCCACGCCGGAGATCGCGGGCCTGCCCTACGTGATCGCCGGCCTGGTGGCCGCGGGCGGCCTGGCCGCCGCGCTCTCCACCGCGGACGGGCTGCTGCTCGCGCTCGCCAACGCGCTGTCGCACGACGTCTACTACAAGATGATCGACCGCAACGCGCCGACGAAGCGCCGGCTGCTGATCTCCCGCACGCTGCTGATCATCGTCGCCGTCCTGGCGGCGTACACGGCGGGCAACATGGGCGCCGACATCCTCTTCCTCGTCGCCTGGGCCTTCTCCATCGCCGCGGCAGGCCTCTTCGCCGCGCTGGTGATGGGCGTGTGGTACAAGAAGACGACCAACACGGCCGCCATCGCGGGCATGGCGGTCGGCTACGCCTTCACCTTCGGCTACCTCATCTGGACGGAGTTCTACGGCCTCTCCTTCGTCGAGCTCTTCGGCACGAAGGAGGCGATCCTGAACGCCGCACGCCAGACCGCTGCGCTGCCGCAGGCCAGCGCGGAGCTGAAGGCCTATGCCCAGGGCCTCGTCCAAAACGCTGCGGCGATCCAGGACGGCGCGATGTCCTGGTTCGGCCAGCTGATCCTGACGACCGACAGCGTGGTCCTGCGTGGCCGCACCGTCGCGCGGATGTGGACGCTGAACAACATCTCGGGCGGCATCATCGGCGTGCCGCTCTCCTTCCTCACCATCTGGCTGGTGTCCAAGTTCACGGCGGCACCGAGCCAGGCGATGCAGGACTTCATCGACGACATCCGCATCCCGAAGGGCGGCGTTCGCCTGGCGGACCAGCGCGAGGCCGTCGAGTAGACTCCCCATCACGACGCCTCCGGCGTCGCGACGGGGGCCCCGGAGGGCGCTTGATCCTCCGGGCTTCGGTTCCTCCCTCCGCGGCAAAGCCGCGGAGGGGCTTCGGGGGGGCGGCCACTTGTGGTCGCCCCTTTTTTCTTGCACAGGCGGCGCCATCGGCACGCGCTCGGGGGGGCGATGCAGTCCTTCGTCACCGACCACCTGCTCTTCTGGGTGGTGATGTATGCGCTGGCGCTGACCGCCTGGGCCTGCATCGGACGCTTCATGATGGGCGCCTTCATCGCGCCCGACAGCCCGAACTACATCTGGCGCGGCTTCCGCCTGCTCACCGACTGGGCCGTCTGGTGCGCGCGCCGGATGATCCCCTCCTACGTGGACGGCCGCTTCCTGCCCCTCGTCGCGGCCTGCTGGCTCTTCGGCATCCGCCTCGTCGCCGGCGTGCTGCTGGTCGGCTTCGGCATGGCGCCCTCCATCACCCCGCCCGGCGCGGGCTGACCCGCATGACGCCGCAGAACCTCTTCGTCGCCACCGTCGCGCTCTGCCTGGTGAACGGCCTGATCAGCCCGGCGCTCCCGGTGATGATGGCGCTCTGGCCCGTCTGGCTGCCGGAGATGGTGCGCCCCTCCAACGAGGTGATCTTCTACGGCGCGAGCCTCCTGGTCTCGACCGGCACGCTGCTGCTCGCTGGCCTGCCGGCCGCGATCGCGGAACGCGCCGGCCTCGCGCTCGACCGCGCCATGTGGGTCTGGCTCGGCGGCGCCGGCCTGCTGCTGGTCCTCGGCCTCGGCTGACCGCGTCGCCTCAACCTGTGGTCGGGGCAACGGCGCCAACGATTGAACCGCCGGCGCGACGCAACGCGGCGCCCGTCCGGGCTTTAGCCCCGGAACGGGCGCGGCCGCTCGCCGCGCCCGATGGCGCGCGGCCGCGCCCGGATCCACGACATCCGGGACATCGGCATGGACCTCAACATCCTCGTGCGCGGCCAGTCGAACGCCATCCTCCTGATGGAGTCGAACAACTGGGCCAGCAGCGGCGCGCTCTATGCCGAGGTGTCGCGCCTGCTCGGCTTCGACGGCGTGAACGACCGCATCAACCTCGTCTATGACCGCTTCGACCCGGACAGCGCGACGGCGGCCGGCGGCACCGCGCTCATCGGCGACTGGCTGAAGCCGGTGAACGGCGACTGGCGCCAGGGCTGGACCCTCGCCCAGCACGGCCAGGCGATCGTCAACGAGGCCGCGCAGCTTCCCGCCGCGCAGCGCGACGATCCCACCGCCGTGCTCTGGCTGCACAGCGAGGCCGACAGCACCCGGCGCGACCTGACGCCGGAGGAATGGATCTCCGCCGTCCGCTTCGACGCCGCGCAGCTCCGCGCGGCCCTCGGCCAGGGCGCGGAGACGACGCCCTACATGTTCGTCTCCGCCATGCCCTATTGGGGCACGGAGGAGGGCCACCAAGCGATCCGCCAGGGCATGGAGAGGCTCGCCGCCGACCCCGCCTTCAACGCGCGGATCGCCGCCCGCACCCTCGACACCGACGTCAACGCCGACGACACCGACGGCAACTGGACGACGATGAACTACGGCACCAGCCATCTCGGCGACGCCGACGTGCTGCAGACCGTCGCACGCGCCGCGCGCTCCATCGCCGAGACCTTCGCGGCCTATGCCAAGCCCGGCTCGCCGGTCGCGCTGGCCGGCGGCAACATCGCCGATGACGGCCCGCAGGTGATCCGGGCGACGCCGGCCGGGGAGGCGACGCTGCGGCTCGACGTCGCGCATGACGCCGCCGGCGGCTTCCTGCCGCTCGATCCGCAGGCGGCGGCCGGCATCGGCTGGTACGTGGCCGCCCCCTCGGGCGCGGTGCGCGGCGTCGCGGCGGCGATCGAGGACGCCGATACGCTGCTGGTCACCTTCTCCGGCCCTGTGCCGGCCGACGGCGTGCTGTACTACGGCTACGGCTATGGCCGCCTTGCCGAGACCGGCCAGCCGGGGCGCGGCAACGCGGTCTACGACGACGCCGGCCTGCCGATCTGGGTGGGCGCGGACGGGCTGACGGTCGGCGCGACCGTGGCACCGGCAGCCGGCACGCCGACGGTCGTCGCGCCTGGGCCGGCCGCTCTTCCCCCCGCGGCCCTTCCGCCTGCCGCCGCGGCGGCGCCCCCCGCGGCGCCCGCGCCTGCCCCCGCCGGACCTGCGCTGCCCGAGGTGGCGGCTCAGCCGGGCGCCGCGCCCGGCGAGCGCATCCTGTTCGGCGGCCCAGGCGCGGAGCGGCTGACCGGTGGCGATGCGGCGGACCTGCTGTCGGGCGGCGGCGGCGACGACCTGCTCCTCGGCGGTGGGGGAAGTGACTCGCTGCGCGGCGGAGCCGGCGACGACACGCTCTCCACCGGCGCCGGGGCGGATCGCATCATCCACGGGCCCTTCGACGGCCTGGACCGCGTGACCGACTTCACCCCTGGCCAGGACGTGCTCTGGCTCACCGGCATCTCGCTCGGCGAGGTGGCGCAGGCGGTGACGGTCCTCGACGGCGTGCCTGGGGTGATGGTCAGCCTGCCGGGCGGCGGCGTCTTCCTCGAAGGCCTGACCGCCCCGATCGGCGACCTCGTCTTCGGCTGAGGCCGCGCGCGGGGCCGCCTCCCGGCCGGGGCGGCCCCATGCTATCCGCGCCGGCCATGTCCATCGACCTCCGCACCGCCCGCCGCGTCGTGGTGAAGATCGGCTCCGCCCTCGTGGTGGACGAGCGGACGGCCGCGCCGCGCGAGGCCTGGCTCGCCGGCGTCGCGGCCGATGTCGCCGCGATGCGCGCGCGCGGGACGGAGGTGATCCTCGTCTCCTCCGGCGCCATCGCGCTGGCCCGCCGCGCGCTGGGGCTGACGCGCAAGAAGCTGCGGCTCGAGGAGAAGCAGGCCGCCGCCGCGGTCGGGCAGATCCGGCTGGCCGGCGCCTGGGCCGCGGCGCTGTCGGGCGTCGGGCTCAATGCCGCGCAGCTCCTGCTGACGCTCGAGGACAGCGAGGACCGCCGCCGCTACCTCAATGCGCGCGCCACCCTCGGCACGCTGCTCGCGCTCGGCTGCATCCCCGTCATCAACGAGAACGACACGGTCGCGACGACGGAGATCCGCTTCGGCGACAACGATCGCCTCGCCGCGCGCGTCGCCGAGATGACGGAGGCGGATGCGCTGGTGCTGCTGTCGGACATCGACGGCCTCTACACGGCCGATCCCCGCCGCGACCCGGCCGCGCGCCACCTGCCGGTGGTGGAGCACGTCACCGACGAGATCATGGCGATGGGGGGCGAGCCGCCGCCCGGCTATTCCTCGGGCGGCATGCGCACGAAGCTGATCGCGGCCCGCATCGCCACCGGGGCCGGCTGCGCCATGGCGATCGCGCTCGGCAAGCAGGACAACCCGCTGGCGGCCATGGAAGCCGGCGCGCGCTGCAGCTGGTTCCTGCCCGAGCCCGCCGGGCGGTCGGCGCGCAAGCGCTGGATCGCGGGCAGCCTGGCGCCGCTCGGCGCGCTGGTGGTGGATGAAGGCGCGGCGCGCGCGCTCGCCCGCGGATCCTCCCTGCTGCCCGCCGGCGTGCGCGCGGTCGAGGGCGAGTTCCGCCGCGGCGATCCGGTCAGCGTGCGCGACGCGGCGGGCCATGAGCTGGCGCGCGGCCTCTCGGCCTATGATTCCGCCGACGCCGCGCGGATCGCCGGCCACCGCAGCGACGCGCTGGAGGAGATTCTCGGCTGGCGCGGGCGCGACGAGATCATCCACCGCGACGACCTGGTCGTGCTGGCGGCAAGCGCCTAGGGGAGCCCTGGCGGCAAGCGCACCAGCCGACCGCATCGCCGGGCGCTCCGGTGGCCTGCACGCAAGCCAAGCCCGCACAGCGGGCGCCGGCGCCTGCGGCAGGATCGCGGCATAGGGTTTGCTCGTGCTCTCTCCGACGAAGGACGGAGCACCCCGATGCCCATGCCAACTGCCTCGCGCCGCGCCATCCTGCTCGCCGCGGCGGCAAGCCTCGCCGCACCCGGCGTCGCCCGCGCCCAGGCCAGCCGCTTCCGCTTCAACCTTGGCTGGCGGGTGGAGGCTTCGGCCGCCGGCTACCTGATCGCCGCCGAGCGCGGCTACTACCGCGAGGAAGGGCTCGACGTCGTCATCGACACCGGCAACGGCTCCGCCGCCGCGATCACGCAGGTCGCGGGCGGCGCCTATGACGGCGCGGCGGCCGACTTCGCCTCGCTCATCGCGCACAACCTCGCCAACCCGACGCGCCGGCTGATCGCGGCGGCGATCATGTACGACAGGAACCCGAACGCGCTGATCGTGCGCGCCGACAGCCCGATCCGCACGCCGCGCGACTTCGTGGGCAAGCGCGTCGCCGCGCAGCCCGGCAACGCGTCGCGCGTGCTCTTCCCGATCTTCGCGCGCGCCCAGGGCATCCCGGCCGATTCGATCCAGTGGCAGTCGGTGGACCCCGGCATCGGCAACCAGCTCTTCCTCCGGCGCGAGGTGGATGCGGTGGCGTTCTTCTTCTTCACCGGCATGATCAACCTCGCCGTGGCCGGCCTGCCGCTCGACCAGATGCGGAGCTTCGTCTACGCCGACCACGGGCTGCAGGGCTACGGCAACGGCATCGTCGTGGACCCGCGCATCACGCAGTCCAACCCGCGCGCCGTCGCGGGCTTCGTCCGCGCCGCGACGCGCGGCTGGCTCGACGCCATGGCCGATCCGGCCGCCGGCGGCCGCGCCGTGAAGGCGCGCGAGGCGCTGGCCGACGAGGCGCTGGAGACGACGCGCACGCGCATGATCACCGAGGGCACGATGGCCACCGCCGACACCCGCGCCAATGGCTGGGGCGCGGCAACCCCGGCGCGCCTCCGCGCCACGATTGAGGAGACGATCACCGCTTTCGGCCTGCAGGGCAGCATCGCGCCGGAGGAGGTCTTCACCGACCGTTTCCTCGCCCCCGCCGCCGACCGGGCGCTGCGCGTCGCGCGGGGTTGATCCCGTGCCGCTGTCGCACATCCCCGTCGTCAGCCTCGCGCAGGACGACGCCGCGGTCGCGGCGCAGCTCCGCACCGCCTGCACCGCGCATGGCTTCCTCTACGTCGCCGATCATGGCGTGCCGGCGGACCTCGTCGCGGCGCAGTTCGACTGGGCCGCGCGGTTCTTCGCCCTGCCGGAGGAGGCGAAGGCGGCGATCCACCTGCTGAGATCCAGCGCGCGCCGCGGCTGGGAAGGGCTCGGCGCGCAGACCCTCGACGCCGGCGCGCAGCCCGACCGGAAGGAGAGCTTCTACGCCGGCGTCCATTACGGGCCGGAGCATCCGAACGTCGCCGCCGGCCTCAACGGCTATGGCCCGAACCAGTGGCCGGACGGCCTGCCCGGCTTCCAGCCGCAATGCGAGGCCTACATCGCCGCGATGACCGACCTGGCCGAGCGGATGATGCGCCACCTCGCCCGCTCGCTCGGCCTGGACCCTGGCTACTTCGACGCGACGATGGCGGAGCCGATGATCACGCTCCGCATCTGCCGCTACCCGCCGCACCCGCAGGATGCCGGCGCGGATGTCTTCGGCGCCGGCGCGCACACCGACTGGGGCGCGGTCACCGTGCTGGCGCAGGACGACCTCGGCGGGCTCGAGGTGCAGGCGCCCGACGGGCGCTGGCTTCCCGCCACGCCGATCCCCGGCACCTTCGTGGTGAACCTCGGCGACATGATCCCGCGCTGGACCAACGGGCTCTATCGCTCGAACGTCCACCGCGTCATCAACGCCAACGCCACGGCGCGCGACCGCTACTCGATCCCCTTCTTCTACAGCCCGAACTACCACGCGCGGATCGAGGCCGTGCCCGGCACCGTCCCGCCGGGCGAGGCGCCGCGCTTCGCCCCCTGCACCGCCGGCGAGCACCTGGCCGAGATGTATCGCAAGACCTACGGCCTCGCGGCGTGAGTCTCCTCGCGGTCGACATCAACCTCTTCTGCGCCGATCCCGTCGCGCTGATGTTTTTCTACCGCGACCTGCTCGGCCTGCCGGAGAACGAGGCCGCGCGCAGCCCGATCTACCGCGCGCTCCGCCTCGGCCAGGCCGAGCTCGGCTTCAACAGGACCGATGCCTATGCGCTGCTCGGCCTCGCCGACCGCGTGCCGGGCGACGCCGGCATCCGCGCCTTCGCCACCTTCGTAGTGGCGGAAGAGGCGGAGGTGGAGGCGCTCGCCGCGCGCACCGAGTCGCTGGGCGGCCGGGTGACCAAGCCGCCCTACCGCACCTATTACGGCGCCTGGCAGGTCGTGGCCGAGGACCCTGAGGGCAACGTCTTCCGCCTCAACCACCGCGGCTGACGCTTCCGGGCCACGTCATCCTGCGGCAGGCTGCGCGCGACCTCGCAGGGATCGTCGTCATGCGCCGCCTCGCCGCCGCCCTCGTCCTGCTCGCCACGCCAGCCCTCGCGCAGACCCATCTGCGCATCGGCATCGGCGCCGATCCGAACGTGCTGGACCCCGCGCAGTCCGGCAGCTTCGTCGAGCGCGTCGTCTTCTCCGCCCTCTGTGACAAGCTCGTGGATGTGGGCCCCGACCTGCAGTTCCGACCCGAATTGGCAACGGCCTGGGACTGGGCGCCAGACGGCCGCGCGCTGACGCTGACGCTGCGCGAGGGCGCGCGGTTCCAGGACGGTGCGCCGGTGGATGCGGCCGCGGTGAAGGCCAATCTCGACCGCTACCGCACCGCCCGCGAATCCCGCCGCCGCACCGAGCTGCGCCCGGTCTCCGACGTGCAGGTGATCGACGCGCGCACCGTCCGCCTCGTGCTGTCGGAGCCCTTCGCCCCGCTGCTCTCCGTCCTGTCCGACCGCGCCGGCATGATGCTCTCGCCCGCCGTGCTGCCGCTCGCCGAGCGCATCGGCGAGAACCCGGTCTGCTCCGGCCCATATCGGCTCACGCGCCGCATCGCGCAGGACCGCATCGAGATGGAGCGGCACGCCGGCCACTGGAATGCGCAGAACATCCATTTCGACCGGCTCACCTTCCTGCCGATCCCCGACAACAACGTCCGCATGCTGAACCTGCGTGGCGGCCAGCTCGACCTGATCGAGCGCGTGGCCCCCACCGACATCCCCGCGGTGGAGCGCGACAGGCGGCTCCGCCTCGTCTCCGGCCCGTCCATCGCCTACCAGACGATGAGCATCAATGTCGGTGCCGGCCCGCTGGCCACGCGCCCGCTCGGCGCGGACCGCCGCGTGCGGGAGGCGCTGGAGCTCTCGATCGATCGCGCCATCATCAACCAGGTGGCACTCGAGGGCCGCTTCACGCCGAACAACCAGCCGGAGGCACCGGGGACCGCGTACCACTTCCCCGACCTCGCGCCGCCCGCGCGCAACCCGGCCCGCGCCCGCGCCCTGCTGCGCGAGGCCGGGCACGACCGCGTCGCCTTCACGCTGAAGGTGCCGAACCAGCCCGTGGATTCGCAGGTCGCGCAGATCATCCAGGCGATGGCCGCCGAGGGCGGCTTCGACATCCGGCTGGAAGTCATGGAGGCCAGCGCGATGGTCGCCGCCACGGGGCGCGGCGACTACGAGGCGGCGATCGCCATCTGGTCCGGCCGCCCCGATCCCGACGGCAACATCGCCTTCTGGCTCGCCTCGGACGGGTTCCTGAACTGGGGGCGCTACGCGAACCCGCGGCTCGACGATCTTTTCGCCCGCGCCCGCGCCGTCACCGCCGTGCCGGACCGCCAGCGCCTGTACCGCGAGGCCGCGGCGATCTGGACCGCCGACCGCCCGCACCTGATGCTCTACCACCACCGCTGGTTCTGGGCGATGCGCGCCGAGCTGCAGGGCTTCGAGCCGAGCCCCGACGGCATCATCCGCCTGGCGGGGCTGCGGCTCGCGCGCTGAGGGCGGCCACCGGCCGTCCCCAGCGCGCCGCGACGCGCCGCACGCGGGCGTCAGCCACGCAGGCCGAGGTCGCCGGCGGCCATGCGCGACGTCGCGGTCTCGCCGTAGACGATGCTCGCATTGTTGCCCGTGCCCACGACGCGGGCGACGCCACCGCGCGGCTGCGCATTCTGCACGTCGAGCACCTCGGTGCGGGCGCTCTCGCCGGAGCCGGTCGTGCGGGTCAGCGCGCCGCCGACGATGTTCGCGCTCGGCGTCGCGTATTCGACCGAGGCGTTCTCGCCGCTGCCGACGACGCGCGGGCCGATGTCGGCGGCGAAAGCGGTGCCGGCGAAGCCGAGGCCCAGCAGGGCGGCGGCGGCGATGCGGGTGAAGCGGGTCATGGTGATCTCCTGTCTCTCGTCCGTCCGGCGCCGCGGGATGCGGAAGCTCGCCGGCTGTTGACGAGGCGGAAGATGCGCGTCCGCCGCCTCGCTTCCCAATCGAAGAGCGGCATCGTTTTCATGCCGCCCGGTGATGACACGTCCTCGCGCGCGGGGCCGCGGTTGCGCCGCGGCCCCGCCGGGTGGCGGCCCGCATCAGCCACGGGCGTCGCGCGACCGGCCGGCCAGGCGCGACGGCGCCGGGTCGCCATAGACCACGCTCGCATCGTTGCCGGTGCCGACGACGCGGGGCAGGCTGCCGCGCGGCTGCATCGTGTCGGCGGACAGCACCTCGGTGCTCGCGCTCTCGCCGCTGCCGATCGTGCGGCTCAGCGCGCCGCCGACGATGTTCGCGCTCGGCGTCGCATATTCGACGGAGGCGTTCTCGCCGGTGCCGACGACTCGCGGATAGCCCGTCTCCGCCGCGACGGCGGCGGTGCCGAACGTGGCCGCGACCAGCGTGGCGGCGGCTATGCGGGTGGTGATGGTCATGGGTCTCTCCTGTCGATGATGGTTGCGGGATGCGTCCTGGCCACCGTCACGCGCGCGCTCCGTCCCCGATGTCCGCGACGCGCAGCGGCGGCAGCGGGTCGAGGATGAAGGGCGCGGCCTCGTCCTCCTCGATGCAGCGCGGCGCCGGCTCCGCGGCGCGCGCCGCGTCGACGGCGGCCGGCTCCGTCGACGGCGTCGCGCCGGCGAGGCCGACATGGACCACGGCGGCAGCCGCGATCCGCATGAGGATGTCGAGGCGGGTCATGGGTGGTCTCCTGGCTCCTGGTCACTCCCCGGCCGGCGAGGCCCGTCGCGACCACCGCGGCGGCGCCGGCTGCGGGCGGTCTGGCTGGTCCTGTCCTGCCTCGCCGCCCGCACGCATCAGGCGCCAGGTGCCCCACGCGCGTCCCGAGAGCGTGGCGACCTCTTCGCGAATACACGCCGAAGCCTCGGCGAACTGCGCGGAGGCGGAACGGTCCGCGCCTTCCCCCGACGCCGGCGTCGCGCTAGTCCTGCGCGCCGGAGGACCCGATGAACGCCGTCGCCGACGAGATCACCCGCCTGCTGGAGACCGCCGCGCGCAATGCGCGCGAGGCCGCGCATGCGCTGTCCGTCGCAGCGCGACCGCAGAAGGACGCGGCGCTCCGCGCCGCCGCCGCCGCGCTGCGCGCGCGGACCGAGGCGGTGCTCGCCGCCAATGCCGATGACCTCGCCGCCGCGCCCGATCTGACCGACGCCTTTCGCGACCGCCTGACGCTGACGCCTGCGCGCGTCGAGGCGATGGCGCGGGGCCTCGACGAGATCGCGGAACTGCCCGATCCGGTCGGCCGCGTGCTGACGGAGTGGACGCGCCCGAACGGCCTGCTGATCCGCCGCGTCGCGCAGCCGATCGGCGTCGTCGGCATGATCTATGAGAGCCGCCCGAACGTGACGGCGGATGCGGCGGGGCTCTGCCTGAAGGCCGGCAGCGCGGTGATCCTGCGCGGCGGGCGCGAGAGCCTGCGCAGCGCGCTCGCCATCCACGCCTGCGTCGCGCAGGGGCTGCGCGAAGCCGGGCTGCCGGAAGCGGCGGTGACGGTCGCGCCCACCGCCGATCGCGGCTTCGTCGCCGCGATGCTGCGCGCCGCGGGGCTGATCGACCTCATCGTGCCGCGCGGCGGCAAGGGCCTCGTCACGCGGGTGATGAAGGAGGCGCGCGTGCCCGTGCTCGCCCATGCCGAGGGGCTCTGCCACACCTATGTCCACGCGGCCGCCGATCACGCCATGGCGCGCGCGCTCGTCGCCAACGCCAAGATGCGCCGCACCGGCATCTGCGGCGCGACCGAGACGCTGCTGATCGACGCCGCGGTCGCGCCCGCGCTGCTGCCGGCGATCATCGGCGACCTGCGCGCGCTCGGCTGCCGCTTCCGCGCCGATCCGCGCGCGCGCGCCATCGTCCCGGATCTCGACCCGGCGACGGACGAGGATTTCCGCACCGAATGGCTCGACGCCGTGCTGTCGGTGAAGGTGGTGGACGGCGTGGACGCGGCGCTCGACCACATCCGCCGCTACGGCTCGGAGCACACCGAGGCGATCGTCACGGAGGATGCCGACGTCGCGGCGCATTTCCTCGGCCGGCTCGGTTCCGCCGTCGGCATGTGGAACGCGTCCACGCAGTTCTGCGACGGCGGGGAGTTCGGTTTCGGCGCCGAGATCGGCATCGCGACCGGGCGCCTCCATGCGCGCGGCCCGGTCGGGCTCGAGCAGCTCTGCACCTACCGCTACCAGGTGATCGGCACCGGGCAGACGCGGCCCTGAGCGGGCACGCGGTCTGCAGCGCGCCGTTGACGCCGCGGCGCCCCGGCGCGCAGCCTCACCGCAACGAGGCAGCGCCCGAGTGCGCGGAGGACCGCCATGACCGCCTACCTGATCGCGAACATCGAGGTCACGGACCCGGAGGCGTTCGAGCGCTACCGCGCCGAGGTGCCGCGAGTGATCGCCGCGCATGGCGGGCGCTACCTCGTGCGCGGGGGCGCGCAGACGCCGCTCGAGGGCACGCTGCCGCTCAAGCGGCTGGTGATCCTCGAATTCCCCTCGATGGCCGCGGCGCAGGCCTTCTACGCCAGCCCGGACTACGGGCCTCTGCTGGAGCTGCGGCTGGCCAGCGCGAAGAGCGACGTCGTGCTCGTCGAGGGCTACGCGCAGCCGGCCTGAGCCGCGCACGTGCTCGGCATCGCCGCCCGGCCCCGGGCCGCTTTAGCATCCCGGCCCTTGGAGGCTAGGAACGCGCCCATGCGACGCCTGCTCGCCGCCCTTCTCGTTGCCGCTGCACCCTGGCCCGCCGCGGCCGCCTGCCCCTCCGTGGCGGAGGTGGCGCGCCTTGCCTCGGCCATCCTGGACCGCCGAGACCCGCCGGCGCCGCGCGCCGACCTGACCATGGCCGACGCCGCCTGCGCGCGCGACCGGCTGGTCGCGGTACTTGCCCAGCCCTGGGGCGACCAGGCCGGCTGGAAGGTGGGTCCTGCCGCGCCCGGCGCGCCGCCGGTCGCCGGGGCGCTGTTCTTCGGCACACTGCGCGAACGCGCGGGCGAGACCTTCCCCGCCGGCGCCGCGCCGACGCTGCCGGCGCGCTTCGGCACCGTGCCGATGGTCTCGCCCGGCCTCCTGCTCCGCATCCGCGACGAGGGCGTGAACGAGGCCGGCGAGGATCCGGTCGCGCTGCTGCGCCATGTCGAGGCGGTGCTGCCGTTCCTCGAGCTGCCGGACCTCGTGCACGGCCCGGGCGCCCCCTGGTCGCCCGCGCTCCGGCTCTCGATCAACCTCGGCACGCGGCTCGGCGTGCTGGGCGAGCCGATCCGGGCGGAGGCGACGCCGGCCTTCGCCCGCGCGCTCGGCGAGGTGGAGATCGCGCTCTCCGACGCCACCGGCCCACTGGCGCAGGGCCGCGGCGCGGCGGGGCCGGGGCATCCCCTGGCCGCGCTCGCCTGGCTGGTGCGGGACCTGAAGGAGCAGGGACGGCGGCTGCAGGCGGGCGACCATGTCGCGGTCGCGGGCCTCGTGCCCGCCGTGCCGGCGGTGCCGGGCGCCTTCACCGCGACCTATACGGGCCTGGCGCCGCAGCCGGTCAGCGTCGGCGTGCGTCTCGAATGACGCTGAACACCCGCGGGGACCGGCGGCGGCGGCGCATCGGGCTGCTCGGCGGCAGCTTCAACCCGGCGCATGACGGGCACCGCCATGTCGCGGAAGAAGTGCGGCGCGCGCTGCGGCTCGACGAGGTCTGGCTGATGGTCTCGCCGGGCAACCCGCTGAAGCCGCGCGCGGGGATGGCGCCGCTGGCGCAGCGCCTCGCCACGGCGCGCGCGGTGGCGGATGGGCGGCGGGTGCGCGCCACCGACATCGAGCGCTCGCTCGGCACCGTCTTCACCCTCGACACGCTGCGGGGCCTGCGCCGGCGCTTCCCGCGCGCCCGCTTCGTCTTCGTGATCGGCGCCGACAACCTGGTACAGCTGCCGCGCTGGGCCGGGTGGCACCGGCTGGCGAAGGAGACGCCGATCGCGGTGCTGCCGCGGCCCGGCTGGACGCGTCGCGCGCTGGCGGGCAAGGCGGCCGGGCGGCTCAAGCGCCACCGGCGCCGGCCCGGCGCGCTGCTGGCCGGGCCGCGCCCGCCCCACGCGCCCTGGGCCTTCATACCGGCCGCGGAGCACCCGGCCTCGGCCAGTGCGATCCGCGCCGGGCTGGCGCCGCGGGGTGTGGCCGCGGCGCCGCGCCCGCGCCGGCCGCTGTGGCCGGCTGAACCCGCGCGGGTGCAGGCCGTTGCGGCGGCTGCTACCTGATTGGGGTGGCGAATCGAGAGGAGGCGGTCATAGCGCGCACGGCCAAGGCGAGCGAGCCGAAGACGAAGAGGGCGGCGAAGCCGGCAGCGAAGCCAGCCGCGAAGGCGAGGACCGCGGCGTCGAAGCCGGCGGCGTCGAAGCCGTCCGCGGCCAAGCCGGCCGCCGCCACGCCCACGCGCGGCGCGAAGCCGGCCGCCAGGCCGGCGCCGAAGGCCACGCGCGCGGCGAAGCCGGTGGCGAAGGCCGCGAAGCCCGCCGCGAAGTCTGCGAAGCCAGCGACGAAGGTGGCGAGCAGGCCCGCGGCGAAGGCCGCGAAGCCGGCGCCGAAGGCGACGAGGCCCGCGACCCGGACGACGGCGAAGGCAGCCCCGAAGCCGGCGGCGAGGCCGGCAGCGGCAAAGCCGAAGGCCGCCAAGCCCACGCCGCAGCTCAAGGCCTCCGCCGCGGCCGCCGCGAAGCGTCCCGCCGCCCCGCGTCCCGCCCGCGCGCCCAGCGCCCGCGGTCCGAAGGTCGAGCCCGCGCGGCTCGACCGGCTCGTCGCTGCCGCGCAGAAGAGCCTCGAGGACGACAAGGCGGAGAACATCGTCGTGCTCGACGTGACCGGCCGCGCCGACTACGCGGACCGGCTGGTGATCGCGACAGGCCTCGCCGACCGGCAGATCCAGGCCATGGCGAGCCACCTGGAGGACGCCTTCGAGAAGGAAGGCCTGAAGCTTCGCCGCGACGCGACGCAGGCCTCGCCGGACTGGGTGCTGATCGACGCCGGCGACCTCGTCGTCCACCTCTTCAAGCCCGAGGCGCGCGGCCTCTATGCGCTCGAGCGCATGTGGGGCCCGGAGAGCCCGGCCCCCGACGAGGACCGCACGCCCTTGCCCGAGGACGGCACCGGCGGCTCCACCGCGACGGAAGACGACGACGAGTAGGCGCGCGCGGCGTGCCTCCCTCGCCCGCGGGCGGGAGAAGGTCGGGGTGAGGGTGCGGGCCGCGTGACCCCCACGCCCCGACTCGCCCTCCTCGCCATCGGCAGGCTGAAGCCCGGCCCCGAGCGGGAGTTGTGGGAGCACTACGCCGCCCGCCTCCGCCCGCCGCCCGCGGTGACGGAGATCCCGGAAGCCCGCGGCAGCGCCGCCGAGATCCGGCGGCGCGAGGGCGCCGCGATCCTCGCCGCCCTGCCCGGCACTGCGCTCGCCGTCGCGATGGACCTCGGCGGCGAGGCGCCGACGAGCGAGGGTTTCGCCGCGCTGCTCGACCGCTGGACCGCCACCGGCAAGCCGCTGGCCTTCGTCATCGGCGGGGCGGAGGGGCTGGACCCCGCGGTGCTGTCCCGCGCCGCGCACCGCCTCTCGCTCGGCCCAATGACCTGGCCACATTTCCTGGTGCGCGGGATGCTGGCCGAGCAGCTCTACCGCGCCCAGGCGATCCGCACGAACCATCCGTATCATCGGGCGTGGCGGCCGTAACCGCGCAAGGCCCTCCCCCGCTCGTGGAGGAGGGGGCATAGTGCGGCCATGACGCTGCTGATCCTCGCCGCCGCCCTCTGGATCTTCATCCATATTGGCGTCTCCGGCACGCGCATCCGCGACGCCGCCGTCGCGCGACTGGGCGAGGGGCGGTTCACCCTGGTCTTCTCGATCGCCTCCTTCGCCGCGATCGGCCTGCTGGTCGTCGCCTGGCAGAACGCCCAGACGACGTTCCTCTGGTCCGCGCCGCCCGCGCTGCGCTGGGTCCTCGCGCTCCTGATGCTGCCCGCCTTCGTGCTGTTCATGGCGAGCCACAAGCGCAACCCGACCGCCGTGGGCAACAAGGGCCTGGGCGAGGAGCCGCGCGGCATCCAGCGCGTCACGCGCCATCCGATGCTGATGTCCTTCGCGATCTGGGGCCTCGTGCATGTGCTGGGCAACGGCGACACGGCGAGCCTGGTGTTCTTCGGCGCCTTCCTCGTCACCGCGGTCGCCGGCATGCCGTCCATCGACGCGAAGCTCGCGCGCCGCAACCCGGATGCGTGGCGCGGCTTCGCCGAGAAGACGTCCATCCTTCCCTTCGCGGCGATCCTGGCGGGCCGCAACCGGCTCGTCCTCTCGGAGATCGGCTGGATGCCGCCGGTGGTCGGGCTGATCCTCTGGATGGCGCTGCTGCACTTCCATCGCAGCTTCTTCGGTGTCCCGGCCGTGCTGCTGTGACCGGAGGCGCCGGCGCTTGAACTCCCGCGCGCGCCGCGCCAAACCCTGCCCCGCCGGAGCCGGGAACCAGGGGGCATGCAGGAAGTCCTGACGCGCGACGACGCCAACCACACGCCGCGCGCGCGCATCGCGCGTCTCGTGCTGTCCGCGCCCTTCCAGAACGGCGTCATCGGCCTGATCCTGTTCAACGCCGTCACCCTCGGGCTCGAGACCTCCGACTCCGTGATGGCGTCCTGGGGCGGGCTGCTGCATGCGATCGACCGGATCGTGCTGGTCGCCTTCACGGTCGAGGTGGGCCTGCGCATCTACGCCTTCCGCGGCGGCTTCTTCCGCGACCCCTGGGGGCTCTTCGACTTCGCCATCGTCGCGCTGTCCTGGGCGCCGGCGTCCGGTCCGCTCGCCGTGCTGCGGGCGCTGCGCGTGCTGCGCGTGCTGCGGCTGGTCAGCGTCGTGCCGTCCATGCGGCTGGTGGTCGAGGCGATGCTGAAGGCGCTGCCGGGGATGGGCAGCATCGTGCTGCTGATGGCGCTGATGTTCTACGTCTTCGCGGTGATGGCGACGAAGCTCTATGGCGACCTCGCGCCGGAGCGGTTCGGAACGCTCGGCGCGAGCCTGTTCACGCTGTTCCAGATGATGACGCTGGAGAGCTGGGCGGAGGCCAATGTGCGCCCGATCCTCGAGCACAGCCCGATGGCGTGGCTGTTCTTCGTGCCCTTCATCCTCATCGCCACCTTCATCGTGCTGAACCTGTTCATCGGCGTAATCGTGGACAGCATCCAGACACTGCGGGAGCAGCGCGGGGAGCCGAGCGCGCGCGCGGCGCAGGCCGCCGCCGACGCCGCGCGCAGCGAGGCGCATCTCGACGCCCAGGCCCTGCTTGCCGAGATCCGCGCGCTGCGCGCCGAGGTCCAATCGCTCCGCACCGAGCGGAGCGGCGGCGCGTGACCTTCGCCGTGGCGGCACCGCCGGACCGGCGCGCGCCAAATCTCTGGACGCGGCTCCGGCCCTGGCTGCTGCGCGGCGCCGCGCTGCTCTGGGTCGCGCTTGCGGCGGCGCTGCTGCTCGACCACTTCCGCGCTCACCTGGTCGTCGGTCTGACCGCCGGCGACGGCAAGGCGGCCTTCGGCGGCGACAGCATCAACTTCTGGGCCGGCGCGCGGCTCGCGATCGAAGGCCGGCTCGACGTCATCTACGACTTCGACCGCTACCACGCCTTCCAAACGGCCGTGGTCGGCGGGCCGATCCATCTCTACCACTACAGCTATCCGCCCGTGGCGCTGCTGCTCACCTGGCCGCTCGGGCTGCTGTCCTATCCCGGCGCCTGGGCCGTCTGGACGCTGGCCGGCTGGGTCCTGTTCCTGCTCGTGATGCGCCGCGCCTGGCCGCCCGGGCCGCTCCGCAGCCTCGACGCCCTGCTCTTCGCGCTCGCCGCGCCGGCGGTCACGATGAACGTCTGGACCGGCCAGACCGGCGCCTGGATCGCGGCGCTGATCGGCGGCGCGCTGATGCTGCTGCCGCGCCGCCCGGTGCTCGCCGGCGCGCTGCTCGGCCTGCTGGTGGTCAAGCCGCAACTCGCCGTGCTGGTGCCGGTGGCACTTCTCGCTGGCCGGCGCTGGGCTGCGCTGTTCGCCTGCGCGGGGACCGCGGCCACGCTCCTCCTCGCCTCGGTGCTGCTGTTCGGCGTGGAGTTCTGGGGGGCCTATCTGCGCCGGACGGAGGAGCTGCGGGGCTGGATCCTCGAGGACGGGACCGGCGTGCGGCAGCTGTTCACCTCCGTCTTCGCCACGGCCCGCGGCCTCTCCGCCCCGGTCGGCATGGCCTATGCCCTGCAAGCCGCCGCCACGCTCATCGCCGCCGCGCTCGTCTGGATCGCCTGGCGGCGGCCGGCGCCGCAGCCGGCGCGCAACGCGGTGCTCGTCCTCTGCACGCTGCTCGCGACGCCCTATGTCCAGGTCTACGACCTCGTGCTGGTGGCCTTCGTGCCACTGTGGCTGCTCGCCTCGCTGCCCGAGGGCGACCCGCGTCGAACCCCTGTCTGGCTCGCCAGCGTGCCGCTGATCCTCTGCGCGCTGGTCGCGCCCTTCGTCGCAGTCTGGACCGGCTTCGGCCCCGGCCCGGTGCTGATTCTGCCCGCGCTCGCGATGGCGTATCTGTGCCTCGGCGGCGCGTTGGAGCCGGCGGCGGCACGGGCTACACCCGCCGCCAGACGCTGAAGGACGCCGCCCGATGCCCGCCCCCCGCCCCGTCATGCTGGTCATTCTCGACGGCTGGGGCTGGCGCGAGGAGGCGGCGGACAACGCGGTGCGGCAGGCCCGCACGCCGGCCTTCGACAGGCTCTGGGCGGAGGGACCGCGCGCCTTCCTGCGGACCTCCGGCCGCGATGTCGGGCTGCCCGAGGGGCAGATGGGCAATTCGGAGGTCGGCCACCTCAACATCGGCGCCGGGCGCGTGGTGATGCAGGATCTGGTGCGGATCGACGCCGCTGTGGAAGACGGGTCCATCGGCACGCTGCCCGCCTTCGCGACGCTCGTTCAGCGCACCAAGGCCGCCGGCGGGCGGCTGCACCTGATGGGCCTGCTCTCGCCCGGCGGCGTTCACAGCCACCAGGACCACGCGATCGCGCTCGCCCGCGCCGCCACCGCCGCAGGGCTCGAGGTGCTCGTGCATGCCTGGACCGATGGCCGCGACACCGCGCCGCAGGCCGCGCCCGATTTCCTCGCCGCCTTCGAGTCCGCGCTGGCGCCGGGCGCGCGGGTCGCCACCGTCTGCGGCCGCTACTTCGCGATGGACCGCGACACAAGGTGGGAGCGCGTGCAGCTCGCCTACGACGTGATGGTGAACCCGGCAGGCACGCGCTTCGCCACCGCGCAGCAGGCCGTCCGCGCCGCGCATGACGCGGGCAAGTTCGACGAGTTCGTCCCGGCCGCGGCGATCGGCGAGTACACGGGGATGCGCCACGGGGACGGGCTGCTCTGCTTCAACTTCCGCGCCGACCGCGTGCGCCAGATCCTGACGGCGCTACTCGACCCGTCCTTCGACGGCTTCGCCGCCGATCCCACCATCCGCTTCGCCGCCGCGGCCGGCATGACGGAGTACAGCGCCGCGCTGAACCCCTTCCTGCTGACGCTCTTCCCGCCCCAATCCATGGCCGACATCCTCGGCGAGACCGTCAGCAAGGCCGGCCGCACCCAGCTCCGCATGGCGGAGACCGAGAAATACCCGCACGTCACCTACTTCCTGAACGGGGGCGAGGAGACGCCCTTCCCCGGCGAGGACCGGGCCATGGTCCCGTCGCCCAAGGTCGCCACCTACGACCTGCAGCCCGAGATGTCGGCGCCCGAGCTGGCGGAGAAGGCCGTGGGGGCGATCCGCTCCGGGCGCCACGATCTCATCGTGCTGAACTTCGCCAATGCCGACATGGTCGGCCACACCGGCAGCCTGCCCGCCGCCATCAAGGCCTGCGAGGCGGTGGATGCCGGCCTCGGCCGCATCGCGGGGGCGATCAGCGAGGCGGGCGGCGCGCTTCTCGTCACCGCCGACCACGGCAACGCCGAGCTGATGCGCGACCCCGCCACCGGCGGGCCGCACACCGCCCACACCACCAACCCGGTGCCGGTGCTGCTGCACAACGCGCCGCCCGGCACGACACTGGCCGAGGGCCGCCTGGCCGACCTCGCGCCGACGCTGCTGGCGCTGCTCGGCCTGGCACAGCCGGCGGCGATGACGGGCCGGTCGCTGCTGCGGACGGGCGAGGGTGCGGCGGGAAGGTAGTAACAGGGAGGGCGCCGCCCTCCCTGGACCCTCCCGCCAGGAGGCAGGGGCCTCCTGGACCTCATTCCGTTCTGTGCGGGAGGGAGGGGGGGCCGAAGTGCCCCCCCTCCCTCCCGCACTGACAGATGGCGGGGTCCGGGGGGCGCCGCGCCCCCCGGCGGGGGCCAGGGGGCGGAGCCCCCTGCTCCTGCTTCTCGCGCTCCTCGCCTGGCCCGCAGCATCGCCCGCCCAGTCACCGCGCGAGCTGCGCGAGGCCGAGCGGGTGGCGCAGGAGCGTCGGCGCGTCGCCGAGGCCGCTGCCGCCGAGGTTGCACGGCGGGCCGAGGAGGAGGTGCGGCTCGCCGATCTGCGGGTCGAGGCCGCGCGCCGCGCCCAGGAGACCGAGGCCGCGCTGCTCGCGGCGCGCGAAGCCGCCGGGGCCGCCCGGCGTGCCGGCGCCGCCGCGGAGGCCGAGGCCCGCGCCCGCGCCGAGGCCTTGCGGCCGCTGCTGCCGGTCATGTTGCGCCTGTCGCTCTGGCCGGCCGAGACGGTGCTCGCCGTTCCCGCAGAGCCCGAGGAGGCGTTGCGGGGCGTGCTGGTGCTGCGGGGTCTGATCCGCCGGCTGGAGGAGGACACGGCGGCGCTGCGCGTCGCGCAGGAGGCCGCCGCCCGGGCCGGCGCCGCGGCGGAGCGCGAGGCCGCCGCGCTCGCCGGCGCCGAGCGTGTCGCGCGGGAGGCCGCGGCGGCCGTGGAGGCGCAGCTCGAGGCCGCGCGCCGCCAGCGTGCCCAGGCCGAGGCCGCGGAGGACCGGGCGGCGGAGCGCGCCCAACTCGCCGCCGCCACCGCCCGCGACCTGGCCGAGGTGGTGCAGCGGCTGGAGCGCGAGCGCGCGCGGCGCCAGCAGGAGGAGCGCGAGAACGCCGCCGCCCGCGCGGCGGAGGAGGCCCGCCGGCGGGCGGAGGAGGCGCGCGAGCGGCGCCTGGCCGAGGAGGCCCGCCGCGCCGCCCGCGATGCGCCCGCGCGCGAGGCCCCGGCGCGCGAGGCCCCCGCTCGCGAGGCTGCGGTGCCGGTCGCCGGCGGCCGGGCCCTGCCGGTCGCCGGCCGCGTCGTGACCGGCTTCGGCGAGGCCCAGCCAGGCGGCGCGCATCGCGGCCTCACCTTCGCCGCGGCGGGCGGCGCGCGCGTCGTTTCGCCCTGCGCGGGACGCGCCGCCTATGCGGCGCCGTTCCGTTCCTACGGGCTCTTGTTGATTGTGGACTGCGGCGGGGGATACCATTTTGTTCTGGCCGGCCTGGAACGGCTCGACGTCGCGGCGGGGCAGCGCCTCCTCGCGGGGGAGCCGGTCGGGGTGCTGGCCGAATCTGGCGGTCGCGGCGGCTCGCTCTATGTCGAGTTGCGCCGGGGCGGCCAGCCGGTGGACCCGCGCCCCTGGTTCGCGGCGCGCGGGTAGGGCGTCGGGACAGGGGTGCCGAGAACGTGGCGCCGGGTCATATGCGGGTTACATGGCCCGTGCAGGGTGGGTGCGTGCATCGGCCGTGTCGCGGCCATGATCGCCAAGGGATCGGATAAGCGCATGGGCGTGCAGGACGGATCGCAGCGGAACGCCAGGATGCCGAGCGTCGGCTCGGTGACGGCCGTCCCGCCGCAGGAGCGCAAGCGCAAGCTGCGCACGATGGGCGCGGTCACCGCCGCCTTCCTCGCCGGCGCCGTGGTCGGGCCGGTCATCGCGATCCCCACCTTCCAGGCCTTCGCGCAGGAAGGCGGGCGGGCCGAGACCTACCGCCTGCTCAACCTCTTCGGCGACGTGTTCGAGCGGATCCGCGCCGAATACGTCGAACCCGTCAGCGACCGCGACGTGATCGAGAACGCGATCAACGGGATGCTGCAGGGCCTCGACCCGCACAGCTCCTACATGAACCCGCGCTCCTTCCGCGACATGCAGGTGCAGACGCGCGGCGAGTTCGGCGGCCTCGGGATCGAGGTCACGCAGGAGAACGGCTACGTCAAGGTGATCTCGCCGATCGACGAGACGCCGGCGGCGCGCGCCGGCGTGCGCCCGGGCGACCTTATCACCCACCTGAACGGCCAGTCGACGCAGGGCCTCACGCTGCAGGAAGCGGTGGAGCAGATGCGCGGCGAGCGCGGCACGACCATCCGCCTGACCATCCGGCGCGAGGGCGAGCGCGCGCCGATCGAGCTCGCCCTGCAGCGCGACGTCATCCGTCCGCAGGTCGCGCGCTTCCGGCTGGAAGGCAACGACATCGCCTATGTGCGCCTCTCGGCCTTCAACGAGCAGACGGAAGCGGCGCTGCGCCGCGCCGTCACGACGATGCGCCAGCAGGCCGGCGGCAACCTCCGCGGCCTGATCCTCGATCTGCGCAACAACCCGGGCGGGCTGCTGGACCAGGCGGTGCAGGTCGCCGACGACTTCCTCGACCAGGGCGAGATCGTCTCCACCCGCGCCCGCCGCAGCGAGGATGCGCAGCGCTGGAATGCGCGCGCCGGCGACATCGCCGGCGGCCTGCCGATGGTCGTGCTGATCAATGGCGGCTCCGCCAGCGCGTCGGAAATCGTCGCCGGCGCGCTGCAGGACCACCGCCGCGCGGTAGTGCTCGGCACCAAGAGCTTCGGCAAGGGCAGCGTGCAGACGGTGATGCCGATCCCGGGGCAGGGCGCGATCCGGCTGACGACGGCGCGCTACTACACGCCGTCGGGCCGCTCGATCCAGGCGACGGGCATCGATCCCGACATCGAGGTGCTGGCGACGCGCCCCGACCCGGCCGCGCCGCAGCGCGACCGCGAGGCCGATCTGCGCCGATCGCTGCGCAATGACGCCGAGTCGCGCAGCGCGCAGCAGCAGCCCCAGCCGCAGCCGCCGCCGCTCAACCTGCCGGCCGGCGTCGCCGACCGCGTGGTGCGCGTGCCGGCCGAGGGCGCGCCCGCCTTTGACGCGACCCGTCCGGAGACCGACCACCAGCTGCAGCAGGCGGTGCAGTTCCTGCGCAACCTGGCCTCCGCGCAGCCCGCGCAGCCGCGGCGCGCGCAGCGCTAGTCCTCCCCACGACGTTGCTGCGCAACGCCGCGGGGGCCCCGGATTGGCACGCCTCCTTCAAGGATAGGTTCATCCTGCCGTGGCAAAGCCACGGCAGGGCGCCGGGGGGCGGAGGGGCTTGGCAGGCGTTCGGGTGACATGAGGTTGCCGGGATATCGCGCCCTCGGGGCGTTCTGGGGCGTCGTGCTCGCCGTCTGCGCGGCAGGGGCGGGGACGCTCGCCTGGCTCGGGCCGCCGGACGCGCAGGTCGCGACGGCGACGACATCCGTGCCGGCGGCGCCTGTCGAGACGCCGGCCGCGCCTGCTTCGCCCGCGCTGCTACCCGTCGCGGCGGAGCCGCCGCGCGCGCCGCCCGACCCGGCGGCGCTTGCCAACCCGACGATCGCACCGCCCGACCCCGCGCTGCTCGAGCCCTCGCCGCACGGGCCGCTGCCGCGGCTCGGGGCGGATGGGCGCTCCTCGATCCGCGCCTATGCACGGCCCTTCGACCGGACCGACCCGCGGCCGCGGATCGGCATCGTGATCAGCAACATCGGCAGCCATGGCCAGCATTCCGAGGAGGCGATCGCGCGCCTGCCCGGCGGCGTGACGCTCGCCGTCAGCCCCTACGCCGTGCGGCCCGAACCGCTGCTCGAGCGCGCCCGTGCGCGGGGCATGGAGATGCTCGTGGCCCTCCCGCTCGAGCCGCAGGGCTTCGGCCAGGTCGCCTTTCCGGGCGAACGCGCGCTGCTCACCTCGCTGACCGCGACGGAGAACCTCGACCGCCTGGATGCGGTGCTCGGCACTATCCAGGGCCAGGTCGGCGCCATCGGCGGGCTCGGCACCATGCGCGGCGAGCGCTTCGCGGCGAGCCCCGAGCTGCTCGGCGCGGTGCAGGAGGCGTTGACCCGGCGCGGCCTGCTCTACGTCGACCCGCGCCCCGGCGCGCCATCCCCGGCGCGTGCCTTCGGCCGGGGCGTCGACGTGCTGCTCGACGAGCCCTCCGCCGTGCGGAGCGAGGTGGAGCGACGGCTGACGGAGCTCGAGACGATCGCCCGCGCGCAGGGATCGGCGCTCGGCCTGGCGGGCAATCCCTCGCCCTCCGTCGTCGCGGCGATCGCGGCGTGGAGCGCGGGGCTGGAGGACCGCGGTGCGGTGGTGGCGCCGGTGACGGTGCTGATCCGGCGGCCGAGCGAGCAGGCGAGCCGGTAGGCGCTCGGGAGGGGCGTTGCCCCTCCCGAACCCTCCCCACCAAGGGCCGGGGGCCCTTGGAACCCCGTCTGTATCGGGTGGTGAGGGAGGGGGCATGGTGCACCCGGCACGCCGGGTGCGCGTGCGATGCCCCCTCCCTCACCGCCCGAAAACAAATGCAGGTCCAGGAGCCTCCAGGCTCCTGGCGGGAGGGGTTCGGGGAGGGCAGCGCCCTCCCCGGCGCGCTACGCCCGCCGCGCCCCGCGCAGCGCCAGCCACGCGCCGACCCCCGCGCCGGCCATGGTCAGCGCCGTCCCGAAGCCCGCGCCGTATTCCACCAGGCCGACCACGAAGGTCATCAGCGCGCCGAAGGCCATCTGCATCGCGCCGAGCAGTGCGGAGGCGGTGCCGGCGAGTTGCGGCCGCGCGCTCAGCGCACCGGCGATGGCACTCGGCTGCAGGATGCCGTTGCCCACCGCGACGAGCGCCATCGGCACGAAGAAGCCGAGGATGTGCGGCGGCAGCAGCAGGATGGTGACGAGCGCCAGCAGCGACCCGCCGACATTCACCGCGACGCCGATCGTCAGCAGCCGCAGCAGGCCAATCCGCACCGCGCCGCGCCCCGCGATCCAGCTGCCCAAGGCGAAGGCGATGGAGACGGTGGCGAAGGCGATCGCGAAGGCGAGCGGCGAATAGCCCATCCCCTGCACCACGACGTAAGGCGCGCCGCCGAGGAAGGCGAAGAACACGCCGGTGGAGCAGGCGGTGATGGTGGCATAGCTCCGGAAGGCCGGGATCGCCCATAGCCCGCGATAGGCCGCGAGGATCGCAGCGACCCCGGGCAGCGCCTGCGGCGCCGGCAACGTCTCCGGCAACCGCACCCAGCACACGGCCGCGAGCGGGATCGAGACGACGAGGCAGGCGAACATCGTCGCCCGCCAGCCCGCCCACCCGTCGAGCACGCTGCCGAGGATCGGCGCCAGCATCGGCGCGATCGTCATGCCCATGGTGACGTAGCCGAGCACGCTCGCCGCCTGGTCGCGCGGCCAGACGTCGCGGATCACGGCGCGCGCCAGCACCACGCCGGCGCAGGCGCCGACCGCCTGCACGATGCGCGCCGCCACCACGCCGATCACGCCCACCGACAGCGCCGCCGCCAGGCTGCCGACCATGTAGAGCACGAAGCCGCCCATCAGCAGCGGCCGCCGCCCGAAGCGGTCCGAGAGCGGCCCATAGACCAGCTGCCCCGCCCCCACCGCGACGAGGTAGAGCGTGACCGTCAGCTGGATCGTCGCCGTGGACGCGCCGAGGTCCTGCCCCATGGCCGGCAGCGAGGGGACCAGCACCTGCATGGTGAAGGGCCCGAGGCCGATCATCGCGACGAGCAGCCAGACCGGCGGCCGCGCCCGCTGCGGCGGGGGCGGCGGCACGGTCGCGGCGGGCAGGTCGGCGGAGGGCGTGTCGCGTGGGCTCACAGGCCCCCGACGCTAAGCCCTGCCGCCCGGTTGCGACATGCCCAATCGGGCAGGGCCGGGCAGCCCAGCCCCGCGCCGCCTGCGCATCACAGGATGACGATGTCGCCCGCCGCGAGCCACGGCGCGCCTTCGAAGCTGGCGAGCAGCACCTGCCCGGCCCCGCGCCGTCCGTGTCCCACCAGAGCCCGCGCGTATCGGCAGCTCGCCCTCACCAGCGGAGGGAGGACAAGGCCGCGACCGGCGTCACCCCTTCGGCCCTCGCCACTTCCATCAGCCGCGCGGGATCCGGCGCCTCGCCATGCGCATGGGCGGCGAGGCCGGTCAGCGCCCAGACCGCGTCGATGCCGGCCGCCTGCGCGCCGGCGAGGTCGGTGTGCGGGCTGTCGCCGATGGCCACCACGCGCGACCGGTCCCCCAGGCCGAGCGCCCCCATCACCGGGTTGTAGGCGGCGGGGTCGGGCTTGCCGATCTCGCGCGCCTTCGGGCCGCCGAGCTCGACGTAGAGATCGGCGAGCGCGCCGGCGCAGACCACGCGTTCCTCGCCCACCATCACGAAGCGGTCGGGGTTCACGCAGAGCATCGGCAGGCGATGCGCGGCGCAGGCGGCGAGCTGGGCGCGATAGGGCTCGATCGAATCGCGGCCGCGTTCCGGCAGCGGGCCGGTGTTGAGGATGAAGTCGGCGCGCGCGGGATCGTCCACCAGCTCGAGGTCGCGGTCCTCGACCACCGACAGGTCGCGTTCGGGCATGCCGATGAAGACGGCGCGGCGGCCATAGCCGGCGGCGACGGGATCGGCGAGCAGGCGCCAGGCGAGCTCGCCGCTGGTGATCGTCGCGTCCCACAGCTCGCGCGCGAGGCCCATGGAGAGCAGAAATTCCTCCACGACATGCGCGCGGCGCGGCGCGTTGGAGAGGAAGGCGATGCGCTTGCCGCGCGCCTTGAGCGCGCCGAGCGCCTCGGCGACGCCCGCATAGGGACGGTGCCCGTCATGCACCACGCCCCAGAGGTCGAGGATGTAGCCGTCGTAGCGGTCCGCGAGCGGGGCAATGGAATCAAGAACGATCATCGGATGTCCGCACCCACCACATCGGCCACGCTCCGCACGCCGTCCCGGCGCAGAAGTGCCGCGAGCTCGCGCTTGATGCGCGGGATCAGCGCCGGGCCCTCATAGGCGAAGGCGGCGTAGAGCTGCACGAGCGACGCGCCGGCCCGGATCTTCGCCAGCGCATCCGCGCCCGATCCGACGCCGCCGCAGCCGATCAGCGTCAGCCCGCGCCCCTTCGACAGCCGCGCGACGCGGCGCAGCAGGTCGGTGGACGCCTCGCGCAGCGGCGGGCCGGACAGGCCGCCGGCCTGGGCGCGATGCGCGCTGCGCAGGCCAGGGCGCGCGATGGTGGTGTTGGAGACGATCAGCCCGTCCATGCCGTGCGCCACCGCGGCCTCGACGATCGGCTCCACTGCGGCGGGGGCGAGGTCGGGCGCGATCTTCACGAGGATCGGCGGACGCGCGGCGCAGCCGGCGCGCGTGGCGGCGAGCGCGGCGAGGATCTCCGCCAGCTGCTTCTCGCCCTGCAGGTCGCGCAGCCCCGGCGTGTTGGGGGAGGAGACATTGACGGCGACGTAGTCCGTGAGCGGCGCGACCTGCTCGTAGAGCATCGGGTAGTCGCGCAGCGGCGCGGCACCCTCCTTGTTGATCGCGATGTTCACGCCGAGCACGGCGGGGCGCGCCTTCAGCGCCGCGATACGGGCGCGGAAGGCGGCGATGCCGGCGTTGTTCATGCCCATGCGGTTGATCACCGCGCGGTCCTCGACCAGGCGGAACAGGCGCGGCTTCGGGTTGCCGATCTGCGGCTTCGGCGTGACCGACCCGGCCTCGACGAAGCCGAAGCCCAGGCGCATCAGGGGTCCCACCGCGACGGCCGACTTGTCGAAGCCGGCGGCGAGCCCGATCGGGTTGCGGAACTCCCGCCCCAGCGCGTGGATCGCCAGGATCGGATCGTCGGCCGAGCGGTCGGCGCCGGCCAGGCCGAAGCGCAGCGCGCGCAGCGCCAGGTCATGCGCGCGTTCGGGATCCACGCCGCGCATCAGCGGCATGAGGGTGGAGGCGAGGCGGGGGGTCACGGCGCGCCCTTCTGCCCGGGTCCCGCGGCCAAGGGAAGGCGTGTTGACCGCATGGCGGGGCTGCCCCAATGGGGCGCTCGTCTTCGGGCCGCAGAGCGGCCCCGCGCACGGCGCAACAGAGGAGCCGAGAGCACCAGTGGGGAGGCGCGTAAGCCAAGCCCGCGGCGCGGGCGCGTCACGCCGACGGCGTGCCTTCGGCACGACGCGTCTGAGGGCACGCTGATCCTCGGCCCGCTTCTCATGCTGCTCGGCATCGGCTGCTTCGGGCTGCTCGATGCGATGAGCAAGCTGCTCTCGGCCGAGCACACGGTCTGGCAGGTGCTGCTGGTGCGCTTCGCGACGATCCTGGCCGTCGTCTTCGCGCTGCGCGCGACGCGGCCGGGCTGGGGCGGGGGCCTGTCCACGCGGCATCCGCGGATCCACCTCGCCCGTGCGGTCGCCATGCTCGGCAGCGCGATCTGCTTCTTCATGGCCTTCACCCACCTGCCGCTGATCGAGGGCTACCTGGTGTTCTTCACCTCGCCCTTCATCGTGCTGGCGCTGACCCCGCTCGTGCTGAAGGAACGCGTGCCGGCGGCGGCCTGGGGGTGGGTGGGGCTCGGCTTCCTGGGCGTGGCGATCGGGCTGGCGCCGGGGCTGGCGGGGGGCGTGGGCGGGGCGCTGGCAGGCTATGGCTGGGCCCTTGCGGGGACGCTCTGCTACTCGACGGTCTTCGTGCTGAACCGCTCGCTGCGGCACGAGACGGGGGTGGCGCGGGTGCTGGCCTGGCCGGCGCTGCTCGGACTGCTGGTGATGCTGGGCCCGGGGTTCGCGACCTGGCGCGCGCCGGACGGGCTGGCGCTGGCGCTGATGGTGGGGAACGGGCTGATCGTGGGCGTCGCGACGGTGGCGCTGGCGGAGGCGTTCCGGCACGCCGACGCGGCCCGGCTGGCCCCCTTCGGCTATTCGGGGCTGGTGTGGAGCCTTGGCTTCGACCTGGCCCTGTGGGGGCACCTGCCGGGGTGGGCGATGGTGGCCGGCGCGGCAGTGGTCGTGACCGCCTGCGTGATGAGCGAGCGGGCGGCGGGACGTGCGCCCCCTCTCCCGCGTCGTGCCGGAGGCACGCCTGCGGCGTGACGCGGGAGAGGGTTAGAAGCCCGCCGGGAAGTCGTGCGTGCCGTCGTCGCGCAGGGGGAGGCGGGTGACGGAAAGGACGGCGGCGATCGGCAGCGGGCCGTAGAGATGCGGGAAGAGGCCCGGGCGCTTGCCGCCGCTCGCCGGTTCCCAGCGCAGCGCCTCGCCGAGACGCGCGGCGTCGGCCTCGACCAGCCAGAGGTCGGGCTCGCCGCGGCGGTGCTTCGCGGCGCTCTCCCGCACCTGCGCGGCCGTCGAGAAGTGCAGGAAGCCGTCGCGCGTGTCATCGGCGCTGCCCCGGTATGCGCCGCGCCGCTCCGCCTCGCGCCACTCGGCGCCCCTGACCAGCGTGTAGACCCGCGCGTCCATGCGCGGTGGTGTCACCCGAACAGGCGATAGAAGACAAGCCCGCCGAGCTCCGCCGTCGGCGACCGGCCGATCGCCCAGCGCGGCAGGCGCGCGGCGTCGTGGTAGTGCGTCGCGCCCCCGGTCGGATCGGGCAGCGCGCCGGCGATGGCGCGCGCCGCGATGCGCGCGGAGGCGCCGAGGTCGGCCCCCTCCGGCAGCTCCGCCAGCAGGCGCCGGCGCGGATGGCGGGGATGCCAGCAGGCGAACTGGAAGGGCGCGCGGCAGACGCCGGCCACGCCCTGGCCAAGATGCGCCGGCCCGCCGGGCGACGCGGCGAGCCGCACGCGGGTCATCACGACGCTCGCGACACCCTCCGCCGCGCGCACCGGGCGATGGCCGGCCTCGCCGTGCAGGGTCAATGCCAGGATCTCCCGCGCGCCGAGGGCGCGGGGCTGAAGGGCTGCGCTCATGCCTCGGTCGCCTGGCTGCGGGCCTTGAAGCCGATGCGGCCGGGGACGTGCTGGCCGGAGACGGCGGCGGCCGCGGTCGCCGCGCGGCTCACCTCGTCGAGCTTCTCCTCGAGCCGGCCGAGCTGCAGCGTCAGCCGCGCATCGAGGTCGCGGATGAGCGACAGCGGGACGTAGGTGCGCGCGACCTCGAGCTTGAAGGCGGCGAGCTCCTCGCGCGCGGAGTCGTGCGCGGGCGCCGGCGGCGGCTCGTGCTTCGCGGCGAGGTCGCGGCGCAGCTGCGTGACCATCCAGAGCAGCAGCAGCACGATCGGCGCATCGGCCAGCGCGGCGACGAGCTGGGGTGGGACGTCGGGGGGCATGGCATCTCCTTTCGGGGGGCGGCGCGGCTTGAAGGCGACGACCGGGGCCCCAAGCTTCCGGCTTCGCATCGCGACGCCGGGACCATGTGGAACGAGCCCTATCTCGAGACCTGCTGCCGCTCCGCGCTGCACCGGCTGACGCTGGTGGAGGCGGCGGGACGGCCCGCCGGGCTGAAGGACGGACCGTGCCTCGAGCGGCTGGAGGGGATGGGGCTGGCACGGCTGCGGAGCGACGGGCGGTTCGAGATCACGACGGCCGGCGTGGCGCGGCACGGGAGCGAGATCGCGAAGCGGGTGGCGTAGGGGCGGCGACCCGTTCCCGCCCCCGCGAACGGCGGAGGGAGCCGTCACCCCCCGCCTCGCCACCCCGGCGCCGTCACGCGTGGCGGCGAGGTGGCGAGGCGCACCGGTTCCGACATCAGGCAACCCGCCACCGCGTCCAGCGCGTCGTCGCACCCACCGGGCAGGTCGGGGCGCCAGGCGGCCATCTCCTGCGGGAAGCGAGTCCGGAAGACCTGCTCATGCGCCGACAGGCGCCGCGCGGCGAGCACCGGATCCAGCGCGCCGAGGATCCGCTGGGCCTTCGGCACGCGGCTCGCCATCGGCTGCACGGCGCAGGCCGCGCCGACCCTCGCCATCTCCTGCCGCAGCAGCCCGGGCAGGAAGCCACCGATGCCGTTGGTCTCGACGCGCATCACGGGCAGCAGCAGCTCGCGCGCCAACGCCGCCACGACGCGGCATTGCTGCGTCGCCGGGTCCAGCGGCGCGCCCGGGTCGTGCGTGACGTAGACCAGCCGGTGCAGGTAGTGCCGGCCCTCGCCATCCGCATAGGCCGCGGCGACGACCGAGGAATCGCCCACGCCCGGACGTCCGAAGGCCGGATCCCACCAGCCGCCGCCGGAGACCAGCCGCGTGCCCATCAGCGTCAGCACGCCGCGGCCGTTCGCCTCGCGGTAGTCGGGCTCGGCGGCGTAGCGCGGGATGGCGGCGGGGTCGAAGCGCGCGGCTTCCTCCTCCACCGCTTCCAGCAGCATCTGGCGGCGGAAGGCGAGCGGGCCGACGCGGCTGCGCAGCTTCGCGATCGCCTCGGCGCCGAAGCGTTCGGGCCAGGCGCTCGCCCCCGCCGCGTCGAGCAGCGGCACGACAAGGCGCCGATAGCCGGCGAGCGTCGCGCCCTCGCCATCGGCGTAGAGCGTCTCGGCGCAATGCGGCGTGCCGACGAAGAGCGTCGCGCCGCCGGGGACCAGCACGAACTCGGCTTCCGTAAGACGCTCGCGCAGCTCCTCGCGCTTGGCGGGCGTGTCGCAATTGCCGGCGACCTCGACGTCGTCGCAGATCACCAGCTCGGCGCGCGCGCCGGTGATGTTGCCGCCGATCCCGGCGGCGAGCATCGACGCATCGCGCAGCACCGCGGTGCGCGCCACGGTGAAGCGGTCCGCGGCCCAGTCGCCCTCGCCATGTTCCGGCAGCAGCGCGCCGCAGAGCGGGTGGCGCGCCAGGATGCGGCGCACGGTCGCGACCATCCGCGTCGCCAGCGCATGGTCGGCCGCGAGGACCAGAATGCGCGTATCCGGCGCGCGATAGAGCTGCCAGGCGCAGAACAGCCCCACCAGCGTGGACTTCCCCGCGCCGCGGAAGGCCATCAGCAGCAGGCGCCGCTCGCCTTCCTCCAGCGACGCTTCGAGCCACCGCAGCACGCGGCGGTGCAGGGCGGGCGTCGGCAGGCGGGCGCGGCGGTTCCAGATCCAGGCGAATTCCAGCAGGTCGGCCGGGCGTTCCGTCACGTGCCGTCCTCGGACGCCATGCCGGCGCGGGCGGAGAGCAGCAGGTCGTCGTTGCTGGCCTCCGGCGCCTCCGGCTCGGCGCCCTGCAGGTCGCGCAGCGCGGCGATGTGGTCGAGCGCGGCGCGCGCGGCCGCGGTGCGGGCGATGTAGGCCTTCGGGTCCTCGGCGGAGGTGTTGGAGACGAAGGCGAAATACTCCCCCTCCAGCGTCTCCTTCGCGAGGTCGGCGAGCGGCTTGCTGAGGCCGCCGAGCGCCATCGGATGCGCCTTGCGTCCGCGCCTCATGCCTTCTGCACGCGCACGCGCACGGTCCCCGGGTTGAGATCCACCGCGGCGCCGCTGCGGTTCCAGGCCGTCACCGTCACCGTGTCCTGCGCGCCGATCTGCGAGAGGAACACGACGCCGGAGGTCGAGAGCGAATAGGCGGCCCCCACGAAGTCGCCGGGCCGTGCGCCGGGCACGGTCACGTTGAGCTGCGCGCTGCCGCCGGCCGCGATGGAGGGCGGGTCCCACGGCGCCTCCGCGATCAGCTCGCGCCTGCCATGCGGCAGGTCGGGCAGGCCGTAGAGCACGGCGGGCGCGTGGCGCGGATCGCAGAGCAGGCGGAAGGCGCGCAGCTCGTAATCGGCCGAGAGCCGCGCGACCCCGATCACCGCATAGCCGACCCCCGGCGCGAGGCGGATGGCCTGCAGACGCGTGAGCGTCGCATCCTCCATGTCCGCCGCGCCCTGCCACCAGCGCGCGGCGCCGTTCCACTGCACCGACTGACCGGAGGCGAGCACGAGTTGCCCGCCAGCGTCGGTCAGCAGGTTCATGTTCGCGTCGAAGGTCATCACCATCAGCCGCGGGTTGTCGGCATCGAGCGCCAGCGCGAAATCCTTGCAGAGCCGCGTATCCACCACCGCGCCGATCGCGCGGCCGCCGGTCAGCACCACGCCGCGCGCCGTCAGCCCGAAGGCGTCGAGCGCGGGGAAGGTGAAGTCGGCGACCGTCACCGGCGTGCCCATGACGTTGGACGACAGGCAGGCCAGCCGCTCGAACCCCGTCTCCGTCGCGTTCCAGCGGATCGCCGCGGCGCGGAGGCTCGGGACCGACAGGACCTCCCGCGTCGCCTCGCGATGCGGGCCGGCCTGGTGCGCGGCGCGGACGGAGCCGCCGAGGCGCGTGGCGGTCGCGGTGTGCTCGATGTCAACGAGATAGGCCTGCGACGCCCAGGCGACCTCATAGAGATGGTCCTGCGCCCCGGCGGTGTGGCGGGCGACGGGGCCGGAGCAGCCCTCCATCCGCAGCGCGCGCGCGACCACCGCGCGGCTGTTCACCTCGCAGAGGAAGGGGATGCCGGCGATCGGCTTGTCGCGCGCGTTCAGCTCGAAGTTGGGCGCGTCGAAGACGTGGCGGTTGTGCGCGACATAGGCGCCGGGCGCGGCCGAGAGCCGGATGCCGAAGCGGTCCTTGTCCACGTGCAGCGTGCTGCCGACGGCGAAGTGGCCGCCATAATAGCGGATGGAGGTGTTCCACGCGGCGGCGGTCGCGGCGTGCACGTCGAGGCCGATGCGGTTGTTGAGGATGCGGCCGAGATGGAGCGTCGTGTCCTCGAAGCCGCGGCCGTCGCCCATGGTGCGAAGGCCGATGGTGAAGCCGCCGACCTCGCGGATCTCGACGACGCTGGCGTCGAGATTGCGCAGCACGATCCCGATATCGGCCTCGTTCGACCAGTCGGACTGCGTGGCGCGGGAGACGCTCAGGCTGGTGAGCAGCTTGTTGGCGTTGCGCACCGCGCCGCCGTCGCCGATCGTCAGCGCCGCCTGGCCCGCGGGGCCGGCATAGAGGATGCGGCCGCGCATCTCGAGCCCCGCCGCCGCGCCGGGCAGCGTCAGCGGGATCGTCGTGCGGTGCGTGCCCTCGCCGATCAGCAGCGTCTTGCCCGACGCCGCGGCGGCGTTCATCGCGGCCTGCAGCGCGGGGCCGTCATCGGTGGTGCCGTTGCCGGTGGCGCCGAAGTCGCGTGCCGAGAGGCGCTCGGACAGCTTGTCCTCGGCGGTGCGCGGCACGGCGCCGGGATAGGGCGCCGTCAGCAGGCCGGATTCGCGCGGGAAGGTGACCGCGTCGCCGTTCGAATCGAAGCCGAGCAGGCGGTTCGCGCGCACCGGCTTCAGGGGCAGGAAGAGCCGCGCGCCGGCCTCGGACGGGTCCTGGCGGAGCGCGGTCGCGACCTCGTCGCGGGATTCCTGCTGCGCGGCGACGAGGCGGTCGAGCTCGTCGTTCAGCGTGCGGGCGCGGAGCAGGCCGTTGTCCTGGTAGTCCGTGACGCGCGCGACGCGGATCCGCCGGCGCAGCGTGACGGTGGCGCCGGCGGGCGGGGGCGCGGAGAGGATCGCATGGCCGCCCTCGCTGGTGCCGGCACCGGTGATCGCGATGCCGGCGGTCTGGACGACGGTGCCGATGCGGATCTCCAGGTCCTCGGGGGCGAAGATCGGGAAGGGAAAGGGGAAATCGGTGCGGACGCCGTCGGCGACGTAGTGCACGCGCGGCGCGACGTCGCCGATGCGGATGTGCTCGGCCATCAGGGGACTCCGTGGATCGGGTGGGTGACGGCGGCGCGGGCGCTATTCGAGCAGGTTGCGCAGCGACGTGCCGAAGCCCGCGCCGGCGCGCAGCCAGGGCGTCAGCGATCCGTCGTCGTTCAGCAGGCTGCGGCGGCCGGCGGCGAGGCGCGCGGCGAAGGCGGCATCCGTTTCGGATTGCGCGGCACCCGCCTCCCGCGCCAGGCCGGAGGTCAGCGCGACCGCCGATCCGTCGTCGGGCGCGACGCCGCCGGCCGCGAGCCTGGCACGCGCCGAGGCGGTGGTGCCGGCCAGCCGCGCGGCGCGGGCGCGCGCATCGGCAGCCTGCTGCGCGGCGAGGGTCGCGGCGCGCGCCTCAGCCTCGGCGGCGGCGTTCGACACCTGCACCGCCTGCTGCGCCTGCTGCACCTTCGACTGGCGCGCGACGCCGTAGAGCGTGGCGCCGGCGCCGACGAGGGCGGCGATCGGGACGAGCTGGGCCATCAGGATGTCATCCTCGTATCCGTCGTGACGGAGAGCAGCGTGAGCGGCAGCGGCGCGCTGCCCTCGACGCGCCAGAGCGGCGCGGTCGCGTCGCGTCGCCAGCCGAGCGCACGCAACGTCACGTCGCCGGTGAAGGGCGGCGGCGCGGCATCGAGCACCGGCGTGTCGAGGCGGCGGAACGGCACGGGCTGCAACCCGCGCCCGAGATCCACCGACAGCGCCGGCGTGTGCAGCAGGCGGAAGGTGGCGGAGACGAGGCGCAGCGGCGCCGCGCCAGCACCCGCCGCCGTCGCAAGGGGCGGCGGCAGCGGCTCGATCACATGGGTGAAGGCGAGGCCCATCTGCACCGAGGTCGCGGGCAAGTCGAGCGTGACGCGCCCCGCGGAGACCGTCGCATCCGCGCGCGGCGCGCCGTCGGCCAGCACGCCGACGGCCTGGCCTTCCAGATGCGCGAGGCCGGACCACTCGTCCTGCGGCGCGGCCGCGGTCCCTGTCAGCGCGGCGTCGAGGCCGAGCGCGGCGTCGAAGCGCTCGAGCCTATACGTGCCGGCGCGCTCCACCACGGCGTAGATGCGGCCGTCGGCCTCGGCCAGCGCGCGGAATGCGCCGGCGGTCTCCTGCCGCGTCCAGGCGATCACGCCCTCGGCGCGGTAGAGCGTCAGCGTGCCGAGGCCGCCATCTTCCATCGCCAGGTGCAGCAGGCGCTCCGCCGGGTCGTAGGCCATGGAGACCGGGTCGCGGACGATGTGCCGCGCGACGAGGGCGAGGTCGTTGGCCTGGTAGGCATCGGCGACCTCGGTGTAGGCGAACTCCGTGACGCCGCGCCCGGACCGCGCGGCGAAGACGGTTGAGCCGTCCACGTCCACGGGCGGGATCATGCGGTCCACGCGGGATCCGATGCGCGTCTGGCGGTTGAGCTGGATGGAGGACGGCGTGAGCGGATCGCCGGTGACCATCCATTCGGCGCCGGAGGTGAAGACCTGCAGGTGCCGGCCGGAGAAGACGCCGCGGATGGCGTTCACCTGGTCCGACATCAGCGCGAACTCGATCGCCTCGTCGTCGAGCCCGGTGCCGGGATCGAAGTTCCCGAGGTCGCCGGTGCGCGACAGCCAGAGCCGGTCCGGCAGGTCGCGCGAGCCGCCGAGCACGAGGCGCGACTGGTGGAAGCCGCCGCAGACCGGCCAGCCGCGCGCGAAGCTGAAGGCCGCCTCCTCCCACGCCTGCGTCGGCGCGGTGGAGAGCAGCGGCTGCGCGCCGACCTCGGCCAGCACCTGCTGGCCGCTCAGCACGGCGGTGACCTTCACGCCGCGCCCCTCGATGCGGAGCTCGGTGCCGGCATGGCCGGGCGTGAAGATCGGTGCGCTGGCGGCAATGGAGATGGCGCCGGTGGTGCCGCTCGGGATCAGGAAGACGCCGGGGGCGAACAGGTGGAAGGGCGGCGGCACGAAGGCGAAGGCGTTGAGCGACCAGGCGACATGGCTGCCCCGCGTCAGTCGCTGCGGCGGGTGGTCCGGGTGGAAGACGAGCAGCGTGTCGGCGTTCTGGGTGAAGGCGAGCCCCGGCAGCATCGCCGCGGTCCAGGGCGTGGTGAAGGACGCGACCTCGGCGTCGCCCATGAAGACCTGCAGGCGGTTGCCCGTGAGGACGAGCAGGTAGGCCTGCTCGGTGTTGAACTCGAAGGGGATGAGGCGCGCGGGGCCGGTCAGCGTCGCCAGGTGGCGCAGCCCCGGGCGGCGCGTGACGCCGCCGGTCGGCTGGATGACGACGTTGCGCAGGCGCCGCGCGCCGTTCTCGAAGGCGCGGAGGTCGGCGCGGCCATACAGCTCGGGCGCCAGTTCGCCGGCGGCGAAGCTCGACTTGATGCGGCGGTTCACGGACATGCGCGTCAGCCGCGGATGTCGACGAGGGGGAAGCCCTCGATCGCGCGCGGCGTCGCCTGCTGGCTGTCGGCGAGGCGCGCCGCGCGGAGCTCGGAGTCCGCCAGGCGGAACAGCACCTCCGCGCGGGTCGGGCTCTCGGTCAGGGGCAGACAGAACTCCGCGGCGAGGCGGGCGACGAGGCACGCCGCGAAGAAGGGCGGGAAGGCGCTCTCGTCGGGGCGGAAGACGTAGGTCAGGGTGACCGCGTCCGCGTCGGCGTGCAGCCGATCCTCCTGGATGCGGTAGGCAGCACCACGGCCGCGGTTGCCGGTGCCGGCCGAGAGCGCGCGCAGGAAGTCGGGCGGCAGCTGGAAGCAGGCGGTGAAGTCGGCGAAGGGGATGTCGGCGAGGCGCGCGAGATCCGCCTGGCCGGTGGCGAAGGACCAGGGATGGGCGGAGAGGAGCGCGTCGCGGATGCCGGGATAGAGATTGGCGGCGACCTCGGCCTCGGCCGTGCCCTCGGTGAGCGAGGCGAGAGGCTGGGCGCCGAGGCGCAGCAGCGCCCGCGAGCAGAGCGCAAGGTCGGTGAGGGGCATGGGGAACCTGTCCGAAGCCCTCCCCCTTGCGGGGGAGGGTTGGGTGGCGGGTCTTGAGGATCGGGAGGCTGGCGCGCGCTGCCCCCACCCCGGCCCTCCCCCCGCGAGGGGGGGAGGGAGAAGAGGCGCGCTACTCGGCGGCGCGCATCCTGACGACGCCGGTGTCGTCCACCAGCACGGCGCCCTGGCTCATCATGTTGGCGACGAAATGCGCGGCGCGGTCGCCGTGCCAGGTGACGTCGGTCTGCACCTCCGCCGCCGCCGCATGGCCGATCGCGGTGCGGTGGTAGAAGTAGCAGTAGCGCAGCGACCCCGCCTTGGTCAGGCCGGAATGCGGCATCCACAGCGCGCCGAGCCAGCGCTTCGCCTGCGTGCCCTTCCAGGGCAGCGCGTCGTCGCCGACATATTCCGCGCTGGCGAACTCCTGGATCGCGAGCAGCTGGCTCCACTGCTTCCAGCCGACCACGGCGTAGCGGCTGCCGTCGTCGGGCACGTCGGCGGCGCCCAGCATCTCGAAGGCGAGCAGCACCTTCGCCTTGGTCAGCCCGTCCGTGTCGGTGGTGCCGGCGGCGGTGCCGAGCGCCTCCTTCGTGCCGGTGTCCAGCGCCGCGATGATCAGCTCGTCGGTCTTGCGGCCGAGGGCATAGGCGCCGGCATTGGCGATGACGCCGCGCTCGTCGAGATTCGTCTTCAGCTCGTCGAGCCGGTCCACCCAGTCGCCGGCGTAGTAGTCCTGGAGCACGCATTCGACCTGCGCGTGGTCGAGGTTCATCACCGGCACGGCGCCGTGGCGCGACTTCGCCGCGGCCGTGCCCTTGCCGACACGGGGGAAGAAGGTGGAGCTGCCGGTGACGCCGGTCTTGCTGCGCACCGTCGGGCGCAGCTTGGAGCCCTGGCGCTGATAGGCCTCGTGCACCTCGGCCTGGAACTGCTTGGTGAAGACGGCATCGATCTGGGTGCTGACGGGCATGCGTGCCCTCCTGTGCTGGTGTTGCGGCGATGCGCGGCGCGCGCCGTTGGTCCGGATGGAGCGGTCGCGTCGCGCGGCCCGCGGGCCCGGATGGGTTGCGGCGGGCGAAATGGTCGGGGCGGGCGGGAGCGTGGTGGCTCCACCGCCCGCCCCGTGGCCGCCGCGCGGAGGGGAGCACGCGCGGCGGCGAACGGCGCCTCGACCGAAGGGGGCGGGAGGCGCCGAGCGGGACTCAGTCGCGGTTGTCGCCGACCAGGCGGCGGAAGCCGTCGGTGACGCGGCGGACGAAGTCGGGCTCGCGGGAGCGCCAGTAGCGCGGGTCGCGCATCATCCTTCGCAGCTCCGCCTCGTCCGGCGCGGCATCGCCCGATGCGTCGCGCGACAGCGACGGCTCCTTCGCGGCCATCATGCGGTGCATCGCGCAGACACCCTCCGCCGTGGTGGAGAGCGCGCCGAACACCGCCTCCGGCAGGTTGGCGCGGCCCCAGGCGGCGATCTGCGGGGCGAGCGTGCGGAAGCGGTCCTCGCCGCCGAACTCGGCATGCAGGCGCTCGCGCTGCTTGCCGCATTCGAACTCGGCCGCGGCCTCGGCGATCAGCGGCAGCAGGCGTTCCGCCGCCAGGTCATAGACGAGCTGCGCCTGGGACGGCGTGAAGCCGGCCTCGTGCAGGCGGCGGTTCACCTCCGGGTCGCAGTCGCAGAGCTCGTGCGGCGGGGTGATCGCATAGCCCTCCGGCGTCTCCGGCACGCCGAGCAGGCGGCGCCAGCGCGCGCGTTCCTCGTCATCCGCATCCGGGCCGGGCGGCGCGGCGCGGCGCGACATCGCGCGCTCGAGCTCGAGGTAGGATTTCAGCAGCGCGTCCACGCGCAGCGCGCCGGAGGGGTCGCGGAACTTGGCCGGGATCTCCGGCATGCTGACGTCGAGAAGGTCCTCGGACATGCCGGGGCTACTCCTGGCTGGGGGAACGGAGGATCTCGGCCGGCGCGTTGAGCGTGCGCGCGAGCCAGCGTGCCGCCGCGGCGGCGTCGAGCGTCGCCGTCGCCTGCGGCCCGAGCGCTGCGGCCGATTGCAGGAAGAGCAGCGTGTCGGCGGCATCCGCGCGGGCCTGCACGCGGGCGAGCGGCGAGGCATAGGTCAACCGCGCCTCGCGCCCATCCACGCGGATCGCCGGGATCTCGCCGCGGCGGCGCAGGATCGCGAGGCAGCGCGCGACGAGCGGCGTCAGCAGCTCCGACTGCAGGCGTCCGTAGGTGGCGCCGAGCAGCCTTGCCGCGGTCGCGCCGCGCTCCAGCACTCGGTCGCCGTCATCGGCGCCGCCGGGGCGCTGATCCGGTCGGCGAGCAGCGCGGCACGGATGCGCGCGCGCAGGTCGCCGAGCACGATCTGCGACACGTCGAAATTGCCGGGTGCCGCGAGCGGCGTGAGCCCGGACGAGCCCTGCGCCTTCGGGATGATCGCGCCGGGCACGAGGCGGATCGTCGCCGGGTTCAGCACGCCGTCGTCGTCGGCAAGCCAGATGCCCGTCGCGGCGATCGACGCGTTCTTCAGGATCAGCTCGACCACCTTGTTGGCGGTGCGGATGTCGGGCAGCGCCTTCGCGACGGGGCCGCGGCCATAGGTCTCGCCGGGCAGCTTCAGCCAGCGGAAGGCGACGAAGGGATTCTCCGAGAAGCCGCCCTCGGCGAGCAGCACGGGTGCGCCGTCCTCCGCATCCAGCACCGCGGCGAAGCGGTGGCCGCTGCGCGGGTCGGGCCAGGCGGCCTCGACGATGCGCAGCGTCGCGTCTTCGCGCTTCGGCAGCACGGCGTGCGGCCAGCGGGCCCGGATCGCATCGACGGTCAGGCGCAACGTGCGGAAGACGGTGTCGAGCCGGCCCGAGGCGCCTTCCTCCAGCACCGCCTCGCGCAGCGGGACGGCGCGGAAGCGGAGCGCGGAGGGCTCGCCAGGCGGCGCCTCCTCGACCAGCAGCACGCCGGTGCCGGCGACGACAAGGTCGAGAAAGGCCTGGTGGAGCTCGAGCGCGAAGTTGGAGCGGTCGAGATGCCCCTGCAGCGTCGTCGCGGCGTCGCGCAGCTGTCCCGCCAGCGCGTCGTCGCTTCCCTCGCGCGCCGGGGCGAGGTCGAACCAGCGCGACCAGGGCGGCGCGAGCTCGGCGAGCAGCGAGGCGGCGAGCCCTTCCGCCGCGTCGGCCGCGGTCGCGTCGAAGAGCGGGGCGGCGCCGGGCGTGGGCAGGGCGTGGTCGTAGCAATCCTGCCAGAGCGGCTCGAGCGCGCGGCGGCGGGCGAGTGCCGCGGCGTGGCGCGAGAGGATCTCGTCGGGCGTCATGTGCGTCACTCGCCGAGCAGCGTCTTGCGGGTGGCGAAGGCGGGCAGCGGGTCGAGCACGCCGCGCTCACCGGTCGCGATCGTGCCGGGCAGGCCGCGGCGGGCGCGGGCGATCGCCTTGAGGCGCGCGTCGCGGCCGGCGGCGTCCGCATCGGCCTCGGATTGCGCGGTGACCGCCGCGACGGATTGCGCCTGGACCGGGGGCGCCGGCGGCTCGATCGTCACCGGCTTCGGCGCGCGGAACAGGCCACCCATGCGCGGATCCTTTCGTCGTGAGGGATGCCGGGCGCCCGAAAGAGGCGAGGGCCCGTCCGGGGTGCGGACGGGCCCTCGAAGTTCGGGAGACCGGGAGGAGAATGCCGCGGGGCGCAATTCGCCCCGTGACGAAGGGGAGAGTGGCAGGGGCCGCCACGGGAGTCAAGGAAAAAAAACCTATTCTAGCGAACTTCGTTGCGCTGAATGCGCCGGCGGAGCAGCCCACGCCCCGATCCCTCCCCGTGACGCACAAGGGAGAGGTCGCCGCCGCCGAGGGCGCGGAAGAGGCCGTAGGGGGTCAGGGCAAGGGGCGCGCCGGGGCCGAGCAGGGCGCGGCAGAGGGTGACGCAGGTGAAGGGGGAAAGACGCGGGAGGGGTCGCGCGACCACCTCCCCCGGCACGAAGGGGCCGAGCACGGAGAGGCCGGCGCGGCGGTAGAAGCCGGGCAGGTCGAAGCCGGCGGGGACCGGCAGCCGCGCGACCAGCAGCCGGCCGGAGAGCGGCTCCAGCACGGTCCAGCCCGCCTCGTCCGACACTGCGGCGAAGCAGTGGCGGAAGCCGCGGCGGAGCGGGCGCAGCCAGGGCCGGTCCGCCTCCCCGCCGAAGGCGATCCAGACCTCCTGGCCCACCTCCAGCCGGCGATGCGCGAGCCGGGTCATCCGCGCGCGGGGAAGGTCAGGATATCCGCGCCCTCCGGCGCCAGGCCGCGCGGCGGGCCGGCGACGATGCCTTTCTGGCGCAGCGGGAAGTCCATCCGGTCCATCGCCTCCCGCCACGGCCGCAGGTCGCCGCGCTCCGACGGAACGCGCGGATTGGGCGCGGTGCCGCGTTCGCCCCAGAGGCGCAGGATCCGCGCATGCGACAACTCGATCCGGCGCTGGCGGTAGAGGCGGTCGAGGCACTTCACCACGTCGTCCGGCTCACAGGGGCGCATGACGGCGCCGCGCGCGGCGGAGAGGCGCGCGCCCTCCTGCCGGGCGATCAGCGCGGCCATGGTCCCGAACCAGGCTTCCTCGGCGCTGGCGAAGGGCTCGGCCCGGGCGAGGGAGCCGAGGACCGGGGCGCGTCCGGGGGCGATGGGCATGCGTTAACCTTCCTCTGCGCATGAACGAAATAGGAACATTGCGACGTTAACTCTTCATATCTGCGGTTGCAAGGTAAAACGTCCTATTGCCACGCGACTCGAAACCTAGGATGTCATGCCCAGGACGGGGCTTGACCGAGTCGGGCCGGGAAAGGGCTCAGGGATGATGCGGCACGAGGATGTCTGGCGGGCGATCGACGCGCTCGCGGCGGAGCACGGGCTGTCCGCTTCGGGTCTCGCGCGGAAGGCCGGCCTGGATCCGACGGCGTTCAACCCCTCGAAGCGCACCGGGCCGGACGGGCGGTCGCGCTGGCCATCGACGGAAAGCGTGGCGAAGGTGCTGACGGCGACGGGGACGGGGATCGATGCCTTCGCCTCCCTCGTCACAGGCGCGCCGGCCTTGCCGCGGAAGGCCATGCCGGGCCGGCGCATCCCGCTGATCGGGCTGGCGCAGGCAGGCGGGCAGGGCTTCTTCGACGATGGCGGCTATCCGGTCGGCGGCGGCTGGGACGAGATCTCGGTGCCCGACGTGCCGGATCCGCAATCCTATGCGCTCGAGATCAGCGGCGATTCGATGGAGCCGGTCTTCCGCGACGGCGATGTGGTGATCGTCTCGCCCGGCGCGCCGGTGCGGCGCGGCGACCGCGTGGTGGTGCGCACGCGCAAGGGCGAGGTGATGGCGAAGCAGTTGCTGCGGCAGAGCGCGCGGCGCGTGGAACTCGCGAGCCTGAACCCGGCGCATCCGGGGTACTCGTTCGGGCTGGACGAGCTCGCCTTCATGCACAGGATCGTCTGGGCGAGCCAGTGAGCCGCATGGCGCAGCGCCAGGATCTCCGGCACGTCGCGCTGCGTTGCGCGGCCCAGTTGGTAGATCCTGTCCTGCCCGGATGCGGAGGATGCGGTCGTGCCGGAGCTTACCGCCGCCCTGCGCTCGTCGGCTCCGCCTGCGGCAGCAGCGCCAGCAGCTTCTCGAGGTCCTTCTCCGCGCGGCAGGCGAGGTAGCGCTGCGGCTCGCCCGGCGCGGGCTGGCCGAGCGGGAAGGCCGTGAGCCCGATGTCGCCGTAGATGCGCAGCAGCGCCGGCGTGACGCGCCAGAAGGCGGGATCCACGCCGGCGCGGTCGCACATGTCGCGGAAGCGCCAGATCGCGCTGACGCGGTCGCGCTCCTCTCCCACCGGATCGCCGAGCGCCATCCAGATCCCGTCGCGCTCCACGAAGGCGAAGCCGGCACGCCCGGTCTCGCCCAGCACCGCACCGTCTGCCTGCGGCGGCACCGAGGCGCCGAAGCGCCGCAGCCGGGTGCGCGTCTCCTCGGTCCAGGGCAGCGGGCGCAGCTTCACCGGGCGCAGCAGCCGCGCCATGCCGACCAGCAGGACCGCCGCCGCCAGCCCCACCGTGAAGCGCAGGCTGTCGGGGGCCAGCGGCGACAGCACCACCTCCACCCAGCTCTCCGCGCCGACGCGGCCGCCATAGCTGACCAGCGCGAGCAGGATCGCGCAGACCGTGACGGCGCCGAGCGGCACCAGCGTGCCGGGCTCCAGCGGTTCGCGGATCAGCCGCGCGTCGCGGTAGAAGGCGCTGCGCATCGCGCCCAGGATCGTCGCGACCAGCAGATAGGCGCCGGTCAGCCACCAGGGGTCGTCGCGCAGCCAGGCGATCAGCGCGCCGTTCAGCAGCAGCAGGATGCAGAGGCCCCAGGCGAAGGTCAGCCGCCGCACCAGGCCATAGGCCGCCACCAGCAGCAGGGAGCCGACGACCGAGGCGGCGAAATGCGACGCCACCGCCGCCTCGTAGCCGGCCCATTCGTACATCGCCGTGCCGCGCGTCGGCAGCGCGCCTAGGAAGATCAGCACCGTGCCGCCGAGGCCGACGAGACCGGCGATCGCCGGCACCTCCAGCGCGTCGGCCACACGCTGTTCCGCGTTGAAGCGCGCAAGCATGTGCCGGCGCTGCGCGACCTCGAAGCCGGCGAAGAGCATGCCCGCGAGGAACAGCGGCACGATGTAGTAGTACAGGCGAAAGACCAGCAGCGCGCCCACCACCTCCGCCGCCGGCAGCCAGGGCTGCAGCCCGATCAGGATGGCGGTGTCGAAGACGCCGATGCCGCCCGGCAGGCTCGCCGCGATGCCGGCGAGGTAGGCGGCGATGTAGATTCCGAGGAAGCGGAGGAAGGTCAGCCCCTCGGCCGGCGGCAGCAGCGCGTAGAAGATCATCGCGGTGATCGCGACGTCCACGCTGGCGAGCGTCGTCTGCGCGATCGCCATGCGGAAGCCCGGCAGGTCCACGCGGTGGCCGAAGATCGTCACATGGCTCCGCACCCGCGACATGGTGACGTAAGCGATCACGATGCCCCAGCAGACGAGGCCGAGGCCCTGCATGAGCCAGTGCGGCACGTGCTCGCCGAGGCCCGGCACCACCTCCGGCTCCACCATCAGCACGAGGCCGCCGAGCGCGAAGCCGCCGAGGCCGAAGGTGAGGCTGGTGAAGGCGACGACCTTCGCGATCGCCAGCGGCGGAAGCCCCCAGGCGGCGTAGAAACGGTAGCGCACCGCCGCCCCCGACACCGCGGCGAAGCCCAGATTGTGCGCCAGCGTGTAGGCGCAGAAGGAGGCGAGTGAGGTGCGCCCGTAGCTGACCGGATGGCCCGCATAGACGCTGCCGAGCCGGTCGTAGATCGTCAGCACCGCATAGGCGAGCAGCGTCCAGCCCGCCGCCTTCCACAGCGTCGCGTTCGGGATCTGGGCCAGCGCCTGGCGGATATCGGCGACCGAGAGGGTGCGGAATTCCTTCTGCACCACGTAGATGGCGACGACGAGCAGGACGAGCCCGAAGGCCGTCATGCCGTATTTCTTGAGGAAGGGCAGCGCTGCCCTCATGCGGGGGCGCGGTCGCGCTCCAGCGCCCCCTCGATCAGGCCGATGGTGCCGGCGATGCCGTAGAGCGCCACGAAGCCGCCGAAGCGCGGGCCCTCGGGCTGGCCGAGCAGCACCTGGTACAGCGCGTCGAACCAGGCACGCGACACGCCCGGGCGGCCGCCATCCTTCGCCGGAGTCAGGAAGGGATCGCGGCGGCCGGCATCGTAGACGAGGTCCTGGATCGCCTTCGCCCGCTCTTCCGGCGGCATGGCCTCCAGCTCCTGCACGTTGCTGCGCAGGGCGGCGACGAGGGACTGCATCGCCTCCGCTTCCTCCGGCGTCGCGGCGCGGTGCCGCTTCTCCGGCACGACGCGGTCGCGGTAGTAAGCGACGGCGCGCTCCACCAGCCGCGCGACCAGCGGATGGCTCTCGGGCGTGACGCCGGGCGCGTAGCGCTGCAGGAAGCCCCACAGCATCTCCGGGTTGTCCGCGTTGATCACGCTGGCGAGGTTCAGCAGCATGGTGAAGGAGATCGGCGAACCCGGGTCGTTGGTTGCGCCGCCATGGATGTGCCACGCCGGATTGTCAGGCGATGGCGCGGCGCGCAGCCGGTCGAGGTTCTGCAGGTACTCGTCCGTCGCGCGCGGGATCACGTCGAAGAACAGCCGCTTGGCGCGGCCCGGCTGGTTGTACATGAACTGCGCGAGGCTCTCGGGCGGCGCGTAGTGCAGCCATTCCTCGATCGACAGGCCGTTGCCCTTCGACTTGCTGATCTTGCCGCCCTGGTCGTCGAGGAACAGCTCATAGGTGAAGCCGACCGGCGGCTCGGCGCCCAGCACGCGGCAGATCGCGCCGGACAGCTTCACGCTGTCGATCAGGTCCTTGCCCGACATCTCGTAATCCACGCCGAGCGCGAACCAGCGCAGCGCCCAGTCGGCCTTCCACTGCGCCTTGCAGTGGCCGCCGGTGATCCGGGTGGCGAAGCGCTCGCCCGTCGCCGGGTCGCGCCAGACCAGCTCGTCGCGTGCCGCGCTGACTTCCTCCATCGGCACCTGCATCACCACGCCGGTCCCCGGATGGATCGGCAGGAAGGGGGAATAGGTGGCGCGGCGGTCGGGGCCGAGGGTCGGCAGGATCACGTCGCGCACCGCGTCATGGCGCTCCGCCATGGTCAGCAGCGCCGCGTCGAAGCGGCCGGACCGGTAGTAGTCGGACGAGGAGGCGAATTCGTAGTCGAAGCCGAAGCCGTCGAGGAAGGCGCGGAGGCGCGCGTTGTTGTGGTGCCCGAAGCTCTCATGCGTGCCGAAGGGATCGGGGATGGCGGTGACCGGCTTGCCGAGATGGCTTGCCAGCATCTCCCGGTTCGGGACGTTGTCGGGGACCTTGCGCAGCCCGTCCATGTCGTCGCTGAAGGCGACCAGGCGGGACGGCAGGCCGGTCAGGCGGGTGAAGGCGTTGCGCACCCAGGTGGTGCGGGCGACCTCGCCGAAGGTGCCGATATGCGGCAGGCCGGAAGGGCCGTAGCCGGTCTCGAACAGCGCCGCGCCCTTGCCCCCTGCCTGCACCCGGGCGGCGACCTTGCGGGCCTCCTCGAAGGGCCAAGCCCTGACGGCGGCATAGTCGGCATCGGACATCGGGCGAAGGGATCCCCAGAAGCGGCGTTTCCGGCCTTATAGGTGGCGCGGCCGGGTCACGCGACCCTTGGCCCCCGGAGGACCCCATGCCGACCCTTCCCCGCCTCACCCCGCAGGAGGCCCGGGCCCGCCTCGCCGAGGGCAACCGCCGCTTCCTGGCCGGGGAGCTGCCGCCGGCCTGACGGAGCCCGGCAGCCACCGGCTGGTGGCGGGCGCGCAATATCCCTACGCGGCCATCCTCTGCTGCGCCGACAGCCGCGTCTCGCCGGAGATCCTGTTCTCGGCCGGGCTCGGCGACCTCTTCGTGGTGCGGAACGCCGGCAACACGGCCGATGCGGCGGCGACCGGCAGCCTGGAATACGCGGTGGCGGAGCTCGGCGTGGCGCTGGTGGGCGTCATGGGCCATGAGCGCTGCGGGGCGGTGAAGGCCGCGGTGGCCGTGGTGGAGGAGGATGCGCGCCTGCCCGGCGCGATGGAGGACATGATCGCGCCGATCGTCCCCTCCGCCATCGCCGCCTGCCGGCATCCGGGCGGAGACAAGGTGCAGGAGGCGGCGGAGGAGAATGTGCGCCGCATGGTCCAGCACCTGCTCACCCGGTCCCACATCATCGCCGAGGCGGTCGCGGCCGGGCGGCTCGAGGTGGTGGGCGGGTTCTACGGCCTCGACGAGGGGCGGGTGAGGCTGGTGGATTGAGCACCGCTCCCCGCTTGGTGCCGCGCCGCGTTCCGCGCTATGCGTGCCCGGCCTTTTGACGGGGAGTTGGCCTGCGATGCGTGTCGGCGTGATCGGCGCCACCGGTGCGGTGGGGAAGGAGCTGGTGGAGGTCCTGGGGCGGCGTCGCTTCCCGGTGACGAAACTCCGCCTCTTCGCCTCGGGCCGCAGCGCGGGGACGCGGGTCGCCACACCCTTCGGCGAGATCACGATCGAGGAGTTCACGCCGGAGAAGGCGCGCGACCTCGACCTCGCCCTGCTCGCCGTTTCCGGCGACTTCGCCAGGCAGCACGCCCCGGCGCTGGTCGCGGCCGGCGTGACGGTGGTGGACAATTCCTCCGCCTTCCGGCTCGAGGACGACGTGCCGCTGGTGGTGCCGGAGGTGAACGCGGACGCGATCGGCCATGCCCGCCTGATCGCCAACCCGAACTGCACCACGGCGATCCTCGTCGTGGCGCTCGCGCCGCTGCATGCCGCCTTCGGCATCAAGCGCGTCATCGTCTCGACCTACCAGGCGACCTCAGGCGCCGGGGCCGAGGGCATGGCCGAGCTCGAGCGGGAGACGCGGCGCGTGCTGGTGGACGGTGCGACGGCGCAGAACGAGGTCTTCGCCCACCCCATCGCCTTCAACGTCATCCCCCACATCGATAGCTTCCAGCCGAACGGCTACACGCGGGAGGAGATGAAGGTCGTCTGGGAGACAAGGAAGATCATGGGCCTGCCCGAGCTTCCCGTCTCCTGCACCGCCGTCCGCATCCCGACGATGCGCGTGCATGCCGAGAGCGTGACGATCGAGACCGAGCGCCCCGTAACGCCGGAGGCGGCGCGCGAGGTGCTGCGCGCCGCGCCGGGCGTGAAGGTGATGGATGACCCGGCGGCGAAGCTCTACCCGATGCCGCTGACGGCGACGGGCCAGGACGATTGCGAGGTCGGCCGCATCCGCCGGAACCTCGTCTTCGGCGACCACGGCCTGGATCTCTTCGTCTGCGGCGACCAGCTGCTGAAGGGTGCGGCGCTGAACGCGGTGCAGATCGCCGAGCGCGTGCCGGCGCTGATGGCGAAGGCGGCGGCGTAGTCCCCGCGCTCCGCCCGGCGGGACCGGGCGGAGCGGCCGTGTTCCTGGCTCAGGCCGGCAGCCTGGCGTCGTAGTCCTTCTGCAGGCGGCTCCAGCTGTCCCAGAAGGGCGCGGGGTCGTTGCCCGCCGCGCGGGCGACGAGGACGTCGAGATGGGCGTGCCACCCGGCGCTGACCTTGAGCATCGTGCTCCGATCGGGCAGGCGGCGATGCACCAGGGTGAGCAGCACCTTCTCTCGCACCGCTTCCAGCTCAAAGGCGACGCTGCCGCTTTGCCCGAAGGTGTAGGCGAGGCGGTGCGGCGGATCGACCTCGGTGATCCGGCAGGTCATGCGGTGCTCCGCGCCGAAGCCGGGCGGCCGCGTTCCCGGGGGGCTGGTAAGCTCGTCGTTGCGCCACACCGTCTCGAACTCCGCCCCGACCTCGAGTTGCATCGAGCCCGCGGCCAGCCATGTCCGGCGCAGCTCGCTGTCCGTCAGATAGGCCCAGATCCGTTCGATCGGGCCGGGCAGCAGGCGCTGGATGGTCAGCGTCGTCGGCTCGGTCAGCGCGCCATAGGCGTCGAGCGTCGCGAGGTCAGTCACGGTTCGTCTCCTTCGGGGTTGGGGGCCGGCGTGCATCCTCCTCGCGGAGGAGTTGTTCGAGGGCATCCAGGCGATCCGTCCAGAAGCGCTCGTAGTCGCGAAGCCAGCGATGCGCGGCGGCGAGCGACGCCGCGTCGAGTCGGCAGTGATGGGTTCGCCCGCGCACCTCGCGGCGCACGAGGCCGGCGCGTTCCAGCATCTTGATGTGCTTCGACGCCGCGGCCAGCGAGATCGCGAACGGGCTGGCGAGCTGGCCGACCGTGCGCTCTCCCTCCGAGAGGTCGCGCAGCATGCGCCGGCGCGTCGCGTCGCCGAGGGCGTGGAAGACGGCGTCCAGCTGTTCGGGTTCTCGTTCAACCATGTGGTTGAGTATTACCGGTGAGCGGCGGATTGTCAACCGATCGGTTGAATGAACGCGATCACAGGCTCTGCAGCGCTGCGGCCGGTGCCGAGGCCGCGCTCTTCCCCCTTTGTTCGCAGCGTTCGCCGGGCCAGATTGAGCCGGTGACCCAGCCCCACGCCGCATGAACGCTCCGCGCGCCTCCGGCGCGACGGCCCGGCAGCCGCAACTTCTGCTTCCGGACGCCCCGGCGCTGGTCGCGGGCTTCGGCCGCGGGACGCTGCTGACCACCGACGGCGAGATCCTGACCCTGCCGGCCGCCGAGATCGGGCGGCGGCTGCGGGGCGGCCCGCCGCCATTGCTGGTGCATGCGCCGGCGACCTGGAAGCGGCTCGGCATCCCGCCCCTGCCGGCCTGCGACCTGCTGGAACTGCTCGCCTTCTGCCGCCCCGCCCAGCCCGCCGCGCCGACGCCGCGCGGGCTGGCGGTCGCGCTCGACCGCGACCCGCCGGCGGATGACGAGGCCGCGGCGGCGCTGCTGCCGGACCTCGCGACCGACCTGCTCCGCCACCTCGCCGCCGGGCGGAACGCGCCGCTGAACCGCGACGCCGCGATGCTGGCGGCGAAGCTCGGCGCGGAGGTGCACTGGCCCTGGGCGCAGTCGGTGCTCGCCGCCCTCGGCCAGCCCGATGCCCGGCCCTCGATGGATCCGCTGAAGGTCTGGCGCCGCCTGCCGGAGTGGGAGGAGGAGGCGCCGCCCCCGCCGCCCGCCCACCAGCCCATCACGCCGGCCGAGGCACGGCGCCGGCTCGCCGACATCCTCGGCGAGGGCGCGGAGCAGCGGCCGCAGCAATCCGACTATGCCTCCGCCGCCGCCGGCGCCTTCCAGGCCCGCGAGGCGCAGGGCGTGCCGAACCTCATCCTGGCCGAGGCCGGCACCGGCACCGGCAAGACGCTCGGCTATGTCGCGCCCGCCTCCCTCTGGGCGGAGCGCAACGGGGCGCCGGTCTGGATCTCCACCTTCACCCGGAACCTGCAGCGCCAGATCGACCAGGAGACGGCGCGGCTCTACCCCGACCCGGCGGAGCGCCGCCGCCGCGTCGTCGTCCGCAAGGGACGCGAGAACTACCTCTGCCTGCTGAACATGGAGGAGCAGATCGGCGCGGCGCAGCTCGCGGGGATGCTGCTGCCGCTCGCGCTCGTGTCGCGCTGGGCGCTGGCGACGCGCGACGGCGACCTGATGGGCGGCGACTTCCCGGGCTGGCTGAGCGAGCTCTTCGGCCACCACGCGGTCTGGCCGCTGGCGGATCGCCGCGGCGAGTGCATCCACTCCGCCTGCCCGCACTACAAATCGTGCTTCGTCGAGCATTCGATCCGCCGCGCGCGCGGCGCGACGCTCGTCGTCGCCAACCATGCGCTGGTGATGATCCAGGCCGCCCTCGGCGGCGGCGAGGACGGCAAGCCGCTGCGCCTCGTCTTCGACGAGGGCCACCATCTGTTCGACGCCGCCGACGCCGCCTTCAGCGCCGACCTCACGGGCGGCGAGACGGCGGAGCTGCGCCGCTGGCTGCTCGGCGCCGAAGGCGGGCGCTCCCGCGCGCGCGGCCTCGCGCGGCGGCTCGAGGAGCTGATCGGCGACCGGCCGGACCTGCTGATGCCGCTCGAGGAGGCGCTGCAGGCCGGGCGCGCGCTACCCGGCATCGGCTGGCCCTCGCGCATCGCGGAGAACGACCCGCGCGGCGCGGCGGAGGCCTTCCTGCATGCGGTGCGCCGCCAGGTGCTGGCGCGCATCGCCGACAGCGACACCGGCTACGGCGCGGAATGCGACGTGCACCCGCTGAACCCCGACGTTGCCCCGGCGGCCGAGGCGCTGGCCGAGGCGCTGACGCGGCTGCAGGCGCCGCTGACGGTGCTGCGCGACCGGCTCAATGCGCGGCTGGAGGACGAGGAACTCGAGCTCGGCGACCGCATCCGGATCGAGGCCGCGGTGCGCGGGATCGAGCGCCGTGCGCTGATGCCGCTCGCGGCCTGGGGCGGCATGCTGCAGGCCTTGCGCGAGCCGCCGCGCGCCCCCGGCATGCGGCCCGAGATGGTCGACTGGTTCGCGCTGGAACGGCGCGAGGGACGCGACGTGGATGCGGGCATGTTCCGCCACCACCTCGACCCGACGCAGCCCTTCGCGGCGACGGTGGCAGCCCCCGCGCATGGCGTGCTGATCACCTCCGCGACGCTGCGCGACAGCGGCGAGGAGGCGGACGACCCGGATATCGCCTGGCACGGGGCGGAGGCGCGCACCGGCGCGCTGCACCTGCCGGCGCCGGCGATCCGCGCCGCCGTGCCGTCACCCTTCGACTACGGCGCGCGCACCCGGGCGCTCGTCGTCACGGATGTTTCACGTGAAGAGTTCGGCCAGGTCGCGGCCGCCTATCGCGCGCTCTTCCTCGCGGCCGGCGGCGGGGGCCTCGGCCTCTTCACCGCCGTGCGGCGGCTGCGAGAGGTGCAGGCCCGCATCGCCGAGCCGCTCGCCGAGGCCGGCATCCCGCTCTACGCCCAGCATGTGGACGCGATGGACAATGCGACGCTGGTCGATGTCTTCCGCGCCGAGGAATCCTCCTGCCTGCTGGGGACGGATGCGATGCGCGACGGCGTGGACGTGCCGGGGCAGTCGCTCCGGCTGCTCGTCTTCGACCGGGTCCCCTGGCCGCGCCCGACCATCCTGCACCGGGAACGCCGCCTGCATCTCAGCGGGGGCCGGCCCAAGGCGCATGACGACGCCATTGCGCGCCACCGGCTGCGCCAGGCCTTCGGGCGACTGATCCGGCGGGCCGACGACAAGGGCGTCTTCGTGCTGCTCGATGCGCGCTGCCCGTCGCGGCTGCTGGCCGGGTTGCCGGAGGGGGTGATCGTGCAGCGCCTCGGGCTGCGGCAGGCGGTGGAGGCCACGCGCGCCTTTCTCGCGACGGAGGGGTGACCAAGGCCGGGGCTGGGCGAGCCTCCGAGAAGGCGCTTGCTGGATGTTCGACGTGGAACTATTTTGTTCGATGTCGAACACAAAGGCTTCGCCATGACCCCCTCCCGCCGCTTGATCCTTCGCGCTGCCGGTGCAGCCGCCCTTGCCCTGACGCCACTCGGCCGCGGTGGTCAGGTCGTGCGCGCCGCCGTCGCGGACCCGACCGCCCCCTGGGCCGCGGCGCCGGACGCCGCGCGCCACCCGGACCCGCGCCTGCGTGCCCTCGCCTGGGCGGTGCTTGCCCCCAACCCGCACAACCGCCAGCCCTGGATCGCGGAACTGCCGGCCGCGGCTCCCGACCGCGTGGTGCTCCGCTGCGACCTCGAGCGACGGTTGCCGGTGACCGACCCCTTCGACCGCCAGATCACCATCGGCCTCGGCGCCTTCGCCGAGCTCTGCCGCCTTGCCGCGGCGGAGGACACCCGCGCCGTCACCGTCACGCCCTTCCCCGAAGGCGATCCCGCGCCGCGGCTGGATGCCCGTCCGGTCGCCATCCTGCGCTTCGGCCCACCCGGCAGCGCGGCGCCCGACCCACTGTTCCGTGCGGCACCGGCGCGCCGGTCCGCCAAGCGGCCCTACGACATGGCGCGCCCGGTCGCGCCGGAGGCGCTTGCCGCGCTCGGCACGGCGGTGGGCGATCCGGTCCGCTTCGCCGGCACGGTCGCCCCCGATCTCGTGGCGCGGATCCGCGACATCGCCTGGCGGAGCTGGCAGATCGAGGTGGCGACCGAGGCGGCGCACCTCGAAAGCGTCGACCTCATGCGCTTCGGCCGTGCCGGCGTCGCCGCCAGCCCCGACGGCATCAGCGTCTGGGGCCCGGGCATCGAGGAAGGCGTCGCGGCCGGGCAGATCACCCGGGCGTCGATGCTGCCCGGCGGCCCCGGCTATCGCGTGATGATCGACCGCTACACCCCGATGCTGGCCGCGACGCCGGCCTATGTCTGGCTGACGACGTCCAGCGGCGGCCGCGCCGCTGAGCTCGCCGCCGGTCGGGACTGGCTGCGGGTCAACCTGGCCGCGACGGCGGCCGGCCTGTCGGTCCATCCGCTCAGCCAGGCGCTGCAGGAATTCCCCGAGGTCGCCGGCCCCCATGCCGAGATGCACGCCGCGCTGGCCCCCGACGGCGCCAGGGTGCAGATGCTCGCCCGCCTCGGCTATGCTGCCGCGGTGCCGCCGACGCCACGGTGGCCGGTGGAAACCCGGATCCGTGCCGTCTGACGAAGCCACGACCAGCGGCGGGGACCCGCCGCTCTTCGCCCTGCTCAACGAGGTCTCGATCATCGAGCACCTCGCGCGGAACCGGCTGGAGCGCGTCCTGCCCGAAGGGCTGCGCGCCAGCCATTTCGTCGTGCTGAACCACCTGGCGCGCCTCGGCGACGGACGCAGCCTGGTGCGCATCGCGCGCGCCGTGCAGGTCGAGCGGCCGGCCATGACCAACACCATCCAGAAGCTCGAGGCGCGCGGGCTGGTGCGCGTCGGCGCCGATCCGCGCGACGGGCGCGGCAAGCTCGTCTTCCTGACCGAGGCCGGGCGCGCCGCGCGAGCGCAGGCGGTCGCGGCGGCCACCGCGGCGGTCGCGCCGATCGCCGCCGGGATCGATGCGGCGGAACTGGCCGCCGCGCTGCCCCTGCTCCGCCGCCTGCGCGCCGCGCTCGACGCCGCGCGCGACCGCGACGACCCCGCGATCGAGGCGTGATCCCCCGCGCGCTTGACCCTCCCCCGCGGGCGGGCGACGCATGGGACCGAACACCATGCCGGAGAGGCCAAGGATGACCCGCGAGTCTCACATCGCCCGCTTCACCGCCCAGGAAGCGCTGGTCTGCGCCATGGTGCTGATGTCGGTCGCCGACGGGCCGATGTCGGATGCCGAGCTCGCGACGATGAGCCGCATGGTCCAGGAACTTCCCGTCTTCGCCGACTTCCATAGCGGCGAGATCGAGACGGTGACGGATGCGGTGGCGAAGCTGCTGAACCGCAACGACGGGCTCGACGACGCGATGACGCTGCTGCGCGACGCGCTGCCGATGCGCCTGCGCGAGACCGCCTACCTGCTCGCCTGCGAGGTCTGCGCGGCGGATGGCGAGGCGAGCCAGGAGGAGCTGCGCTTCTTGCAGGACCTCCGCATCGGCCTCGATATCGACAGGCTGATCGCCGGCGCGATCGAGCGGGCGTCCAAGGCGCGCTACCAGGTGCTCTGATCCGGCGCGGCGTCCGGAAGGCCGCGTCAGTCGACGATGAACAACGTGGCACCGGTCGCCGTGGAGGACCGGTGCGCCGCATCGCCGAAATCCGAGACCTGGTAGCTCATGCCCTGCGTCAGCCGGAATCGGCGGCCGTCGCGCAGCTCGGTGTCGAGCTCCCCGGCGACGACGAACAGCACGTGGCCGCGGTCGCACCAATGGTCGGCGAGGTAGCCGGGCGAGTACTCGACCAGGCGCACGCGCAGCTCGCCGATGTTCAGCGTGCGCCACAGCGCACGGCCAGTCTCGCCCGGATGGGTCGTCGGCTCGACGCGGCTCCAGTCGGTGACGGTGAAGGGCAGCGGCGGGATCTTCACGGCGCGGGCTTCTTCGGCGGCAGCGGCTCCGTCGGCCCGCCGCCGGCGCGCCAGGCACCGTAGCCGCCCCTGATGTGGGAGACGGGCTTCAGCCCCATCTCCTGCGCCGCGCGCGCGGCGAGAGCGGAGCGCAGCCCGCCGGCGCAGAAGAAGACGAAGTGCTTGTCCCCCTGGAACTGCGGCTTGGCGTAGGGGCTGGCCGGGTCGATCCAGAATTCCAGCATGCCCCGCGGGCAGTGGAAGGCGCCGGGGACGCGGCCCTCGCGCTCCAGCTCGCGGATGTCGCGGATGTCCACGAAGAGCACGTCGTCGCGGCCGTGCAGCGCCCTGGCCGCCTCCACGTCGATTTCCTCGACGACGGCGTTGGCCTCGTCCACCAGCTGGCGGTAGCCCTTCACGATCACCTGCGGCATCGCGTCCTCCTCCGCGCGAGCGTAGCGCGGAGGCGGGGCGATGCGGAGGGGGCGCGGTCAGGCGGCGGCGGTGGCGACCGCGCCGTTCCCGTTGGCGGCGATCGGCGGGGCGTAGTCGCTCTCGCTCCAGGCGGACATGGCGGCGAACTCGACCGGGTCATGGGTGCAGAACACCGCGATGTCGGAATCGGGCGCGCGCAGCATGGCCCGCAGCCGCATCAGGCTCTCGCGCTGGTGGCCGAGGTCGTCGGCCATGAAGCGCTCATAGGCGGCGACCAGCGGCGGGGCGTGGCCGTCGCCATGCGCCTCGTCGCGGTTGAAATAGGCATCGCCCGCATGGAGCATCCAGCCGCGCGGACCCTTCACCGCGACGCCCGCATGGCCGGGCGTGTGGCCGGGCAGCGGGACGAAGAGGATGTCGTCCGGCAGCCCCTCGATCTCGCGCACGTTGCGCAGCCCGAACAGCGTGTCGCCGCCGCCGCGCGACCCCAGCCGGGTCTCCACCGTGTGCCAGCGCCGCGTGTCGCCCCACTGGACCGGCCGCCAGCGCGTGCGGTCGAGGAAGCTGCGGCGGTCCGTCGCCGCCTCCGCCTCGGGCGCGGTGAGGTGGACGGTGGCGTGCGGGAAATCCACCAGCCCGCCGGCATGGTCGAAGTCGAGATGCGTCATCACGACGTGCCGCACATCGGCGGGCGAATGGCCCATCTTCTTCAGCCGGCGGATCGCCGTGCGCTCCGGGTCGAAGCGCGGGCGCAGCAGGGCGACGTTCCAGGCCGGCAGGCGCGGCGTCGGGCGCATGACGTCGCGCAGGCCGAAGCCGGTGTCCACCAGCACCAGTCCGTGCCGGTCGGTCTCGATCAGCAGGCAGTGGCAGGTGAGTCTTGCGACAGCTCCTGTGCTGACCCCGTCCATCAGCGCGCCGCCGAAGGGCCGCGCCGGGCCGAGGTCGAGGTGGTGGATGCGCATCGCGGCCTCCCTTGTGTGGGAGGCCCAACGGGCAGCGGCCCGCGACGTTCGTTGCGGCGCCCGGCCTACTTGCCCGGGTAGCTCACCTCGACCGCGGTCCCGGGCCGGGGTGTGGTGCGGGGGTTGGTCGCGGTCACCGCCATCGCGACGGCGGTGGCCAGCAGCATCAGGGGGATCAGCGGCATCTCCGGCTCCGCTCGGTGCCGGGAGCACGCCATGCCGGCGCGGGCGCTGTCCTTGCGCCAGCGCAAACGGGGTCAGGCGCCCAGGACCCAGCTCCGGAACAGGGCAATGTCGATGTTGCCGCCGCAGAGGATCACGGCGACGCGCCTGCCGGCCATCCGCCCGCGCTCCTGCAGCAGCGCGGCGAGCGGCGCGGCGCCGGCGCCCTCGGCCAGGTTGTGCGTGTCCTCCCAATAGGCGCGGATCGCCGCCGCCACCTCCTCGTCGGTCACCGTGATGATGCGGGAGGCACCGCGCCGGATGATCTCGAAGGCGGCCGGGTCCGGGATGCGCGTCGCCATGCCGTCGGCGCGCGTGTTGGCGCTCGGCACCGTCACGACGCGCCCTTCGGCGAAGCTGCGGGCATAGGCATCGGCTTCGGTGCTCTGCACGCCGATGATCTCGGTCGGCAGGCCGAGCAGGTCGCGCGCCATGATGCAGCCGCAGATGCCGGACCCGAGCCCGATCGGGACGTAGAGCGCATCGAGACGCGGCGCGCCCCGGAACAGCTCCAGCGCATAGGTCGCGACGCCGCGCACCAGGTCCGGCGCGAAGGAGGGCGCGAAGTCCAGCCCCTCCGCCTCGGCGATCCGCATCGCCTCGACCCGGGCGGCGTCGAAATCCTCGCCATGCTCGACCAGCCGCGCGCCGAAGGCCCGCATGGCGGCGTTCTTCTCGGTGCTGTTGCCGCGCGGGACGACGATGGTGACCGGCACCCCCGCGCGCGCCCCGGCATAGGCGAGGCTCTGGCCGTGGTTGCCGCGGGTGGCGGAGACGATGCCACGCACCCCCGGCCGCTCCCGCTTCAGCCGGTCGAAATGGACCAGCCCGCCGCGCACCTTGAAGGCGCCGGTCGGCGTGTGGTTCTCGTGCTTCACCCAGACCTCGGCGCCGGTGCGGGCGGCCAGCAGCGGCCAGGCGTATTGCGGCGTCGGCGGGAAGACCGCGTGGACGAGGCGGGCGGCGGCCTCGAGGCCTTCCAGGTCGAACACGCATCCCTCCGGAAACAAGCGCGCGCGGCGGCGTTCTGCGCGGGACAGGTTAGGCGGAGGGCGACGCGATGGCCATCGTGGTGGACAGCGGGCAGTGGACGGGCGACCGGGACGACACGCCGCTCGCCGTGCCGATCGTCTGGGGCGAGTTCGAGAACGAGGCGGCGCGCGACGACGCGATGGCGCGGCTGCGCGCGGCAGGCGCCCTCAACCAGGGCGAGGGCCCCGGCCGCGACGAAGCCGGCCGCGCCGGCGGCGCCGGCGTGCCGGCCGCCGCGGTGGGCGGCGTCGCGCCGCCGGTCGAGGCGGTGAACGAGGGCCAGGTGGACCAGCCCGACGAGAACCCCGAGCAGACCGAACGGCGCAACCTGCGCCAGAACTTCGTCGGCATCGGCATGGCGGGCAGCGCGATGGCCGCGGCCGGCCTGGTGATCGCCACCGGCGGCGCGGCCCTGCCCGCGGTGGCGGCCGCGGCCGCGGCAGGGGTCGGCGCCGGCGCGGTGGGCGAGGCGATCGGCAACGCCGTGGGCTCGAACGACGAGAACACCGGCGGGATGGAAGCGCCGCTGGCGGAAGGGCCGGTGATCGGGCTGCAGGCGCCGGATGCGGCGACGCGGGAGCGGGCGGAGCGCGCGCTGCGGGAGGCGGGTGCGAAGCGCGTCTTCGTGCAGGAAACCCGCGCCGGCTGAGCCCGCGGCCGGGCCGTCGGCTCACGGTCCTGTCCCGCTGCGGCGGGGCGGGCCGCCCGGCCATGGCTGAGGGGTCCCGCGGCGCGCCCGCAGGCGCCGCCGCGGGGATGGCTCAGACCGGGCGGAGGTTCGTGGCGGCGGCCTTGCCGCGCTCCATCTCGACCTCGTAGCTGACCTTCTGGCCCTCATCGAGGCCCTGCAGGCCCGCCTTCTGCACGGCCGTGATGTGGACGAACACGTCCTTCCCGCCGTCCTGGGGGACGATGAAGCCGAAGCCCTTCGTCGCGTTGAACCACTTCACGGTGCCGATCGCCATGCGATGCGGGCTCCTCATCCGATGTGACCCGGGCGCCGATCGCCCGGAGGGGCGCCTCGCGGCGGAGCGGGACGGGCCGGAAGGACCCGCAGGCACGGCAAGCCGGCACGCGAAGCGGCGCGGAGACTGCGCGCCGGGATCGAGGCGAGTCAAAGCTCCCGGGCCGGGGTCACGCGTTTGTCAGCCGCGTGCGGGCGGACAAAAAAAGGGCGGACCCGAAGGTCCGCCCCCTGGTTGCTGAACCCCTTGCGGGAGATCAGAAGTCCATGTCACCGCCCATGCCGCCGCCCGGAGGGCCACCGGCCGCAGCCTTCTTCTCCGGACGCTCGGCGATCATCGCCTCCGTCGTGATCAGCAGCGAGGCGACCGAGGCCGCATCCTGCAGCGCCGTGCGCACGACCTTGGTCGGGTCGATGATGCCGGCGGCGACGAGGTCCTTGTACTCGTCCTTCTGCGCGTCGTAGCCGTAGGACGCGCCGTCGTTGCGGAGGATCTCACCCGCCACGACCGCGCCGTCCTTGCCGGCGTTCTCGGCGATCTGCTTGAGCGGCGCCTGGATCGCGCGGCGCACGATCTCGATGCCGACCTGCTCGTCGTTGTTGAGGCCCTTCAGCCCGCCGAGCTTGGTGGAGGCGCGCAGCAGCGCGACGCCGCCGCCCGGCACGATGCCTTCCTCGACCGCGGCGCGGGTCGCATGCAGCGCGTCGTCGACGCGGTCCTTGCGCTCCTTCACCTCGACCTCGGTGGAACCGCCGACGCGGATCACCGCCACGCCGCCGGCGAGCTTCGCCAGGCGCTCCTGCAGCTTCTCGCGGTCGTAGTCCGAGGTGGTCTCCTCGATCTGCGCCTTGATCTGCTCGCAGCGGCCCTGGATCTCCTCCTTGGAGCCGGCGCCGTCGACGATCGTGGTGTTCTCCTTCTCGATGCGGACGGTCTTCGCCTTGCCCAGCATGTTGAGGGTGACGTTCTCGAGCTTGATGCCGAGATCCTCGGAGATCACCTGGCCGCCGGTGAGGATCGCGATGTCCTCGAGCATCGCCTTGCGGCGATCACCGAAGCCCGGCGCCTTCACCGCCGCGACCTTCAGGCCGCCGCGCAGCTTGTTGACCACCAGGGTGGCCAGCGCCTCGCCCTCGACGTCCTCGGCGACGATCACCAGCGGACGGCCCGACTGCACCACCGACTCGAGCAGCGGAAGCATGGGCTGCAGGCCCGACAGCTTCTTCTCGAAGATGAGGATGTAGGGGTTGTCCATCTCCGCGATCATCTTCTCCGCATTCGTGATGAAATACGGGGAGACGTAGCCGCGGTCGAACTGCATGCCCTCGACGACGTCGAGCTCGGTCTGGATGCTCTTGGCTTCCTCGACCGTGATGACGCCCTCGTTGCCGACCTTCTCCATCGCCTTGGCGATCATCTCGCCGATCTCGGACTCGCCGTTGGCCGACAGCGTGCCGACCTGGGCGACCTCGGCGGAGGTCGTGATCTTCTTCGTGTTCGCCTCGAGGTAGCGGACGACCTCGGCCACGGCCTTGTCGACGCCGCGCTTGAGGTCCATCGGGTTCATGCCGGCGGCCACCGACTTCGCACCCTCGCGGACGATCGCCTGGGCGAGCACGGTCGCGGTGGTGGTGCCGTCGCCGGCGATGTCGTTCGTCTTCGAGGCCACTTCGCGCACCATCTGGGCGCCCATGTTCTCGAACTTGTCGGCCAGCTCGATCTCCTTGGCGACGGTCACGCCGTCCTTGGTGATCCGCGGCGCGCCGAAGCTCTTGTCGATCACGACGTTGCGGCCCTTCGGGCCCAGCGTGACCTTCACCGCATCGGCGAGGATGTCGACGCCACGGAGCATCCGCTCACGCGCGCCGGCGCCGAACTTGACGTCCTTCGCAGCCATATTTTCCGTTCCCTATGTCTGTGTGTCGTTCGTGACGAGCCGGAGACGAGGTCTCAGGCCGCCTTCGCGACGGAAGGGTTGTCGAGGATGCCCATGATGTCGGACTCCTTCATAATCAGGAGCTCCTCACCGTTGAGCTTCACCTCGGTGCCCGACCACTTGCCGAACAGGATGCGGTCGCCCGCCTTCACGTCGAGCGCGCGGAGCTCGCCCTTGTCGTTCAGCGTGCCGGAACCGACGGCGATGACCTCGCCTTCCTGCGGCTTTTCCTTCGCGGTGTCGGGGATGATGATGCCGCCCGCCGTCTTCTCTTCGGCCGTGACACGGCGGACGAGAACGCGGTCGTGCAGGGGACGGAACTTCATAACGTACCTCTCCTGACTGCTTCCGTTGGTGTGGCAAGCTCTTCCGGAGATACGCGGGACGCCGTAGACGCGTGGCCCGCGACCAGCGGACCCGTTCCGGCGTCCGCTAGCACTCCCCCCAGAGGAGTGCCAAGCGATCTAGGGGATCGCCCCTCCCGCGTCAAGCGTCGGCAGCACTCCTCGAGTGCGAGTGCCAAGTCATTGAACTCGCTGGTTTTTCTTGCGTTCTCCCGGTGTCGCCATGGCATGCTTCCCACAGCGTCAGGGCCCTAACCCAACCCTGGCGCGAGAGAGGACGCCGAACCCGGCCGACCGAGGGACCACGACGCAGGAGCCCGCATGGATCTCACCAGCCTCGAGCGACTTGCCCGCTACCCCCTGCTGCCCGACTGGCGGCTGACCACGGCGGAGGTGCTCTACCACATGCCCGACCATCCGGGCGTGCTGCAGAGCTTCGTCTGGCAGAAGCACGACCTGGCGCCGCGCTTCCCCGAGCTTGGCCGCTTCCTGGACTTCTGGCGGCGCGAGATCGAGGCGCCGCTGCATTCCGTCCGCGTCGCCTCCGCCGCCCTGATGCGCCCGGCCGAGTTGCGCTACGCGGGGGGACAGTTCACGCTGCACTGACGCGGGGCGCGGCGACAACGCCAGGCCGCGCACCGACAACGCCGGATGCGGCCGCACGGCGGCCGCCGCGCCGCGACCGTCAGCACCGCCGGGCACGCCACGCCTGCGGCGCGGAAGCCAAGGCCGCGGATGCGGCCGCCCGGCGCCTGAGGGCACGCACCATGCGCATCGCGATGTTCAGCACCAAGCCCTATGACCGCCGCAGCTTCGACGCGGCGAATGGCGGCCGGCACGACATCGTGTTCCTCGAGCCGCGCCTGGCGGCAGAGACCGCCGTGCTCGCCGCCGGCGCCCCGGCGGCCTGCCTCTTCGTCAACGACGACGCCTCCGCGCCCGTGCTGCACGCGCTGCACGCGTCCGGCACGCGGCTGATCCTGCTGCGCTGCGCCGGCTTCAACAACGTCGACCTGCACGAGGCCGCTCGGCTCGGCATGACGGTCGCGCGCGTGCCGGCCTATTCGCCGCATGCGGTGGCGGAGTTCACGGTCGGCCTGCTGCTGTCGCTGGTGCGCGGCATCCACCGCGCCTACCAGCGCACACGCGACGGCAATTTCGCGCTCGAAGGCCTGCTCGGCTTCGACCTGCACGGCAAGACCGCCGGCGTGGTCGGGACGGGCAAGATCGGCGCGCTGGTAGCGCGCGCGCTGGCCGCCGGCTTCGGCTGCCGCGTCCTCGCCCACGACGTCCATCACGACGCGGCGCTGGAGGCGCTCGGCGTGCGCTACGTGGATGTCGCGACGCTGGTACGCGAGTCCGACATCATCACGCTGCACTGCCCGCTGACGCCGGAGACGCGGCACATGGTGCGCGCCGAGACGCTGGCGCGGGCCAAGCGTGGCCTCGTGCTGATCAACACCAGTCGCGGCGGGCTGGTGGACGCCGAAGCAGCGATCGAGGCGCTGAAGACCGGCCAGCTCGGCGGCCTCGCGCTCGACGTCTACGAGCAGGAGGCCGACCTGTTCTTCGAGGACCTCTCGAACGAGATCCTGGCCGACGACGTGATCGCCCGGCTGCTGACCTTTCCCAACGTGCTCGTCACCGGCCACCAGGCCTTCTTCACGGCGGAAGCGCTCCGCGCCATCGCCGAGACGACGCTCGACAACGGGGCGAAGGTCGAGGCCGGACAGCCGCTCGGCGCCGCGGAGGTCACACTCGCCGCGACGGCGCCGCGGCCGGGATGAGCGCGGCGCCGCTTGCGCCCGCCCGTCAGGCCGCCATGCCGAGCAGCCGCTTGAGGTCCGCCCGCGGCTCAGCGAGGTCGGCGATCGTCGTGGCATCCAGCACGGCGAGGAACGCCTCCCGCGCGGCATGCAGGGCGAGCTTCAGGCGACAGGCCGGCAGGATGGCGCAGGGCGCATCGGCGAAGCACGGCACGAGCGCCATGTCCGGCTCCATGCGGCGCACCACCTCGCCAGCGCTGATCTCGGCCGCCGGGCGCGCGAGCTGAAGTCCGCCGCCGCGGCCACGCAGGGTGGTCAGATGGCCCGATTGGCCGAGCAGATGCGCCACCTTCATCAGGTGGGCTTCGGAGATGCGGTAGGCCTGCGCCACCTCCGCGATGGTGGCGCGCCCTTCGGGCTTCACCGCCAGGTGAATGAGGATGCGCAGGGAAAAGTCGGTGAGCGTCGTCAGGCGCATGGCCGAAAAGATATACGAAAGATGTTGCTTTGCAAGCCGGCGGGCATCATAAGTGGCATCCGAGATGTATCTTAAGAGGAGCCGCCAATGAGCCCGGCCCGCCTGTTCCTGCTTCCCGGTGACCTCGCCAGCGACGCGCTGCATGTCAGCGATCCGGACAGCCGCACCATGCTCCGCACCCTGGTGAACATGCTGTTCTGGAATCTCGTGGCCGTGCTGGCGGTGCTGCCCTTCATCTGACTTGGCTGACCGGCGGGCACGGGCAGAGGCTCTCGCGCGCCCGCCAAGGGGCGCGGCAGGCGGCGGGGTGGCGGATCCACCCCGGTCACCCCAGGGGGGGAAGGCGGCGGCCTCAGCCCTGGTCCAGTTCCTGCGCCAATCTGTGCCGGCGCCAGATCCAGACGCCGAGGCCGAAGGAGAGCAGCAGCAGCGCCGCGCCCAGGCCGAGCTGCCACGCCCCCTCCACGCGGATGCCCTTCCCCAGGAAGGCGAAGACGATCGTCTGCGGCAGGTAGCCGAGCGCCGATCCCGCCAGGAACGGCACCACGCGCAGCGCCGCCATGCCCGCCAGCAGGTTCAGCGCCAGGTTGTTGCCGACCGGCAGCAGCCGCAGCGCGAGCGTCGCCTGGAAGGGGTTCTCGGCCAGCACGTCGCGCAGCGGCCGCAGCCGGTGGCCGAAGCGCCCGGCGAGCCGCCGCTCCGCCCAGTCGCGCCCGAGCAGCCGCGCCCAGGCATAGGAGCCGAGGCAGCCCACCACCTGCGCCGCCAGCGCCACCCCGGCGCCGAGCACCGTGCCGTAGGCATAGCCGGCGAGGAAGGCGACGGATTGCCGCGGCAGCCCCGCCGCGGTCAGCGCGGCGCCGACGAGGATGAAGACCGCTTCGCCGCGCAGGCCGTCGTCGCGGATATAGGCATCCACCCAATCGGTGCCGGGCACGCCGCCCATCTCGCGCAGCAGCGCGCCGGCAGCGACCAGACCGCCCGCCAGGACGACCAGCTTCGCCAGTGGCCGCCAGCGGCCCGTGGCCTCCGCCATCGGCGGCTCAGCCGCGCCGCGGCTCGGCCGGCGCCGGCAGCCGCTCCGCGTCACCAGACAGCAGTCGCTCCGCGACGGGCCGCTTCCAGCGCCGCTTCAGCCAGATCACGCCGAGCAGGTCGTAGATGCTGACCGCCAGCCGGTCGAGCGTGCCGTAGTTGGAGCTGCCGCGGATGCGCGGGCGGTGGTTCACCGGCTCGCTCACCACCCGCCCGCCGAGGCGCAGCGTCAGCGCCGGCAGGTAGCGGTGCATGTGGTCGAAGCGCGGCAGGTCGAGGAACATCGCGCGCGGGAAGACCTTCAGCCCGCAGCCCGTGTCGGGCGTCGCGTCGCCAAGCAGCCGGGCGCGGATCGCGTTGGCGATGCGGCTCGTCACCCGCTTCACGCCGCTGTCCTTGCGCGTCACGCGGTGGCCCGCGACGAGCACGGGGCCGGACGGAGCCTCGGCGCGGGCGCGGGACCAGAGGCGCGGGATATCGGCCGGGTCGTTCTGGCCGTCGCCGTCGAGCGTCGCGATCCAGGGCGCGCGCGCCGCCAGCACGCCGGAGATCACCGCCGCCGACTGGCCGCAGGACCGCGCATGGCGGAGCGCCACGACGGGGAAGCGCGCCATCGCCTCGGCCAGGCGTTCGGCCGTGTCGTCGGAGGAGCCGTCGTCGACGCAGACGATCTCATGGGGCGTGCCGTCGAGGGCCGCGGCGATCTCCGTCACCAAGGGCAGGACGTTCGGCCCCTCGTTCCGCATCGGGATGACCACGGACAGAAGCGGCGCGTCCACGGCGGGACGGGTGGCCGGCGCCGGGTCGGCGCCATTGTGCCGGTCCGGCCCCGGGGAGAGGTCGGGGGCCATGGCGCGCGGGGTAGCAGGGGGGCCTCCGCCGGGCAAGCACTCCGCCCATGCGCCGCGTTAACGTGGCGGGGCGGTGCGGCGTGCCTAATATAGGACAATGCCATTCGACGTCCGTCCCCTGACGCTCCCGGAAGCCGAGCGCCCCGCCCGCAAGGATGCCCGCGCCGTCGCCCTCTGGCTGCTCGGCGTGGCGGGCCTCGTCTGGATCATGGTCGCCATCGGCGGCACCACGCGCCTGACCGGGTCGGGGCTGTCCATCATGGAATGGGCGCCGCTCTCGGGCGCGCTGCCGCCGATGACGGACGCGGAGTGGCGGCGCCTCTACGACCTCTACCGCACCATCCCGCAATACGCGCTGGTCAACCAGGGCTTCGGGCTGGAGGGCTTCAAGGAGATCTTCTGGCTCGAATGGATCCACCGCCAATGGGGGCGGCTGATCGGGCTGGCCTACTTGGCGGGGCTCGTCTGGTTCTGGGTCCGGGGCCGGATCCCCGCCGGCTACAAGCCGGCGCTGCTCGGCCTACTCGCGCTCGGCGGGCTGCAGGGCGCGATCGGCTGGTACATGGTCGCCTCCGGCTTCGAGTCGGGGCGGACGGAGGTCTCGCCCTATCGGCTGGTGATCCATCTCGGCCTGGCGCTCGTGATCTACGGCGCGCTGCTCTGGACCGCGCTCGGCCTGCTGCGGCCGGTGGCGGATGCGCCGGCCGAGGCCCGGCCGGTGCGCGCCATGGTGCGCGTGACCTTCTGGGCCGTCGCGGCCGCGATGCTCGCGGGCGGATTCGTGGCCGGCATTCGTGCCGGCTTCAGCTACAACAGCTTTCCCCTGATGGACGGACGGCTGGTGCCGGAGGGCTATCTCGACCTCGCGCCCTGGTGGCGGAACCTCACCGCCAATGTCGCGGCGGTGCAGTTCAACCACCGCCTGCTCGCGACGCTCGCCGCGCTCGCCGCCGCCGGCGCGGTCTGGTCCGGGTGGCGGCGCCTGCCGGACGGCTTCGCGCGCCGCACGGTCCTCGCGCTCGGCGGCGCGGTCGCGCTGCAATATGCGCTCGGCGTCGCGACGCTGCTCTACGTCGTGCCGGTCGGCCTCGGCACGCTGCACCAGGCGACCGCGGTGCTCGTGCTCACCGCCGCCCTCGTCGCGCTGCATGCGCTGAGGCCGGTGCGCCGCACATGACGGAGGCGCCGATCCCGCTTCGCATCCTCGACGCGCTGCCCCACGCGGTGAGCGCGGTGGATGCGGCGGGGCGGCTCGCCTATGCCAACCCCGCCTTCTGGCGCGACGCCGGCGTGCCGCCGGATGCCTGCCCGACCGGCAGCCCGCTGCGCGACGTGGTGCGCCTGCTCGCCTATCGCGGCCTCTACGGGGCCGGCGACCCGGAGGCGCAGGTCGAGGCGGTGCTGGCGCTCGACCGGACGAAGCCGCTGCGGCGGCAGGTCGGGCTGGCGGACGGCTCGCGCAGCTTCGAGACCGTCTCCGTCCCGCTTGGCGATGGCGGCTTCGCCATGGTCGCGCACGACGTCACCGCCCTGCTCCGCGCGCGGGAGGAGCAGGCGGCGCGGGCACGCCTGCTGGAGGCGACGCTCGCACGGCTGAAGGGCGGCGTGGTGCGCTTCGACGCGGAGATGCGCGTCGGCCTGTTCAACCCCGCCTACGAGGCGCTGGTCGGCCTGCCGGGCGGGACGCTCAGGCCCGGGCTGACGCATCGCGACGTGATCGCGATGCTCGACGCGCATGGGGAATACGCCAACGCCGACGAGCCCGACGCGATCGCCGCCGCCATGGAGCACGATCGCAGCCGCGGCTCCGTCCGCCAGCGCGAGCGACCCTCGGGCCAGGTGCTGCGCTTCGACAGCCAGCCCATGCCCGATGGCGGCGTGCTGCTCGAGGTCTCCGACATCACCGCGCTGAAGCGCGCCGACGACGAGGCGCGCCGACGCGCAGCGCTTCTCGACGGCGTGCTGGACGCGCTGCCGCACGGCGTCTGCCTCTATGGCCCCGACCGCCGCGTGCGCATGTACAACCGCGCCTATGCGCGGCTCTTCGAGGGCTCGCTCGTCGAGGTGGGCGAGCGGCTCGACGACGTCGTGCAGCGCCGGCTCGAGGCCGGCGAATACACGCGGGAGAGCGCGGCCCAGGTGCTCGGCCGCTTCGAGCGCGGCGCCGGCCCGCTGCCCACCATGCGGCGCGCGCGGCCGAACGGGGTCGTGCTCGAGAACAGCATGGCCTGGCTGCCCGACGGCAGCATCATCTCCGTCTTCACCGAGGTCACCGCGCTCCACCGTGCCGAGGAAGCGGCGCGGGAACGCGCGGCGCTGCTCGACGCCGTGCTCGATGCGCTGCCCGACGGCGTCTGCGTCTACGGCCCCGACCGCCGCGCCCGCATCACCAACCCCGCCTATCGCCGCATCTTCGGCGAGGCGGCGGTGCGGGTGGGCGAGAGCCTGGAGGAGGTCGCGGCGCGCCGCGTGGAGATGGGCGAGCAGTCGCCGGAGATGGCGAAGGCCCTGCTGGACCGCCATCTCGGCCCACAGGAGGCAGCGGGCACGCCGATCCGCCGCATCCGCCCCGACGGCACCGCCATCGTCACGCGTGCGGGGCGCCTGCCGGATGGCGGGCACATCGCCGTCATCTCCGACGTCACGCCGCTGCACCGCGCCGAGGCGGAGCTGCAGCGCCGCGCCGCGATGCTGGAGGCGAGCTTCGGCGCCATGCGGCACGGCATCGCGGTGTTCGGCCCCGACCGCCGGCTGCTGGCCTTCAACCCCCGCACGCCGGACCTGATGGGCCTGCCGGCCGAGGCGGTGCGGATCGGGCAGCTCTACGAGTCGCTGGTCGCCGAGCAGATCCGTCACGGCGCGCTGAGCGAGGAGTTCGGCGCCACCGCTCTGGCCCTCGACAAGTCCCGGCCGCATCGCGTCACCCGCGCCCATCCCGGCGGGCGCATCATCGAGGTGACGAGCGACCCCACCCCCGATGGCGGCTTCGTCATCACCTTCACCGACGTCACCGCACTGCATCGCGCGGAAGCCGAGCTGCGGCGCCGCGCCGCGATGCAGGAGGCGATGCTGGCGACGATCCGCCACGGCATCATCCTCTACGGCCCCGACCGCTGCGTGCAGGAGACCAACGCCAAGACCTCCGAGCTGACCGGCATGACGCGGGAGGAACTGGCGCCGGGCCGCCCGATGGACGAGATCATCGACGGACAGGTCGCGCGCGGCGAGATCACGGCCGCCAACGCGGCCGAGATGAAGGCGCTCGACCGCAGCCGGCCGCTCCGCTACGGCCGGACGCGACCGGACGGGCGCGTGCTCGACGTGGTGTCGGAGCCGACGGCCGATGGTGGCTACGTCATCACCTACAGCGACGTCACCGAGGACCGCGTGATCCGCGCCGAACTCGAGAGCGCGCGCGCCGCGGCGGAGGCGGCGTCGGAAGCCAAGTCGCGCTTCCTGGCGACGATGAGCCACGAGCTGCGCACGCCGCTCAACGCGGTGATCGGCTTCTCCGAGGCGATCGCGGCGGAGCGCGACCCGGAGCGCGTCGCGGCCTATGCGGCGGAGGTCAACGAGGCCGGGCGCCACCTTCTCGCGCTGGTGGACGACATCCTCGACGTCGCGCGCAGCCAGACCGGCGCGCTGGAGGTGTCAGGCGGGACCTTCGATCCGGCCGACGTCATCGCGGCCGCGGGGGCGGCGGCCTCCGCCGCGCCGGCCGCCGCGCAGCTCGACGTGTCCGTCGCCATCCCGCCCGGCCTTCCCGCGCTGCGCGGCGATGCGCGCCGCCTGCGCCAGGTGCTCGACAAGCTGCTGTCGAACGCCCTCAAGTTCACGCCGGCCGGCGGCCGGGTGACGCTCTCCGCCTCCGCCTCGAAAGGGCTGGAGATCCGCGTCGCCGACACCGGCATCGGCGTCCCGCGCGAGGAGCGGGAGCGGATGTTCGAGCCCTTCACGCAGCTCGACAGCTCGCTGTCGCGCCGCTTCCAGGGCTCGGGCCTCGGCCTGCACCTCGCCCGCACGCTCGCGACCGCGCTCGGCGCGACGCTCTCGCTCGAGGACCAGGAGGGGCCGGGACTCGTTGCGGTGCTGCGCTTTCCGCCCGAACGGCTTGCGCCCGCCCCCGCGGCGCCCCCATCTCCCCTGGTCCGCACCGCCGGCCTGCCGGCCTGACCGCCTTCCCGAGGATCCGATCGTGACCGACGCGCTCGCCGCCACCGACACGCTGTTCTTCGCCGACCTCGACCGCGCCGCTGCCGAGCGGCTGACCGCAGAGGCCACGCGCGGCGCGGAGGATGGCGAGCTTTTCCTCGAACACCGCGAGAGCGAGGCGATCAGCCTCGAGGACGGGCGCATCCGCAGCGCCTCCTTCGACGCGACGCGCGGCTTCGGCCTTCGCAGCGTCGCCGGGGAGGCCGCGGGCTACGCCCATGCGGCGGAGCTGTCGGAAGCCGCACTCGCCCGCGCAGCGGAGACGGTGAAGGCGGTCGCGGCGGGGCATTCCGGGACCCTCGACGTGGCGCCACGCGCGACCAACGCCCGGCTCTATTCCGACCTCAACCCGCTCTCGGCCATGGGCTTCCAGGCCAAGACGGAGCTTCTGCAGGAGATCGACGCCTATGCCCGCGCGCGCGACCCGCGCGTGCAGCAGGTGATGGCGAGCATCACCGGCGAGTGGCAGGCGGTGCAGATCCTGCGCCCCGACGGGCGGCGCGTCGCCGACCTCCGCCCGCTGGTGCGCTTCAGCGTCGCTGTGGTGGTCGAGGCGAACGGACGCCGCGAGACCGGCAGCTTCGGCACGGGCGGCCGCTTCGCCTATGACCGCGTGCTCGGCGAGGCGAACTGGAAGGCGGCGGTGGACGAGGCGCTGCGCCAGGCGCTGGTGAACCTCGACAGCGTCGCCGCGCCGGCCGGCGAGATGGAGGTCGTGCTCGGCCCCGGCTGGCCCGGCATCCTGCTGCACGAGGCGATCGGCCACGGGCTGGAGGGCGACTTCAACCGCAAGAAGACCTCGGCCTTCGCCGGCCTGCTCGGCCAGCGGATCGCCGCGCCGGGCGTGACGGTGGTGGATGACGGCACGATTCCCGACCGCCGCGGCTCGCTGACCGTGGACGACGAGGGCACGCCCTCGGGGCGCACCACCCTGATCGAGGACGGCATCCTGGTGGGCTTCATGCAGGACCGGCAGAACGCCCGGCTGATGGGCGTCGCGCCGACCGGCAACGGGCGCCGGCAGAGCTTCGCGCACATCCCGATGCCGCGCATGACGAACACGGTGATGATGGGCGGCGCGCACGCGCCGGAGGAGATCATCCGCGGCGTGAAGCGCGGCCTCTACGCGAAGAACTTCGGCGGCGGCCAGGTGGACATCACCAGTGGTAAGTTCGTCTTCTCCGCCTCCGAGGCCTATCTGATCGAGGACGGGAAGCTCGGCGCGCCGGTGAAGGGTGCGACGCTCATCGGCAACGGGCCGGATGCGCTGACGAAGGTGACGATGGTCGGCGACGACATGGACCTCGACCCCGGCATCGGCACCTGCGGCAAGCAGGGCCAGGGCGTGCCGGTGGGCGTCGGCCAGCCGACGCTGAAGATGGCCGGACTGACCGTCGGCGGGACGAATATTTAGGCCTCAGGCGCCGGCGCAGCCTCCGGCGGCTTGGCTGCGCGCCTCAGACATGGTGCGCTGGCGGGGCTGTCGCTCGGCGCGCGCCGGCCGCGTCGCGGCCGGATCCGGGGTGCCCAGCGCTCGTCCAAGGACTGGGGATATCCCGCATGCCACCGCGCGGCCGCCATTTCTTCGCCAATCCGGGCCCGACCAACATCCCTGACAGCGTCCAGCAGGCCGTTGCGCGCGGCACGGTGGACTTCATGGGCCCCGACTTCCTCGCGGTCTACGACCGCTGCGTCGAGGGGCTGAAGCGCGTCCTGCGCACCACCGGCCAGGTCTTCATGTACACCGGCTCCGGCCATGCGGCCTGGGAGGCGACGCTGGTCAACCTGCTCTCGCCCGGCGACCGGATCCTGGTGATCGAGACGGGCCACTTCTCCGAGGCCTGGAGCCGGATGGCAGCCGACCTCGGCCTGGTGGTCGAGACGCTGCCCGCCGAGTGGCGCCGCGGCCTCGACTACGCCGCGCTGCGCGACGCGCTCGGCGCCGACCGGGCGCATGGGATCAAGGCGGTCTGCGCGGTGCACAACGAGACCTCCACCGGCATGACGCTCGACCTCGCGCGCATCCGCGCGATCCTGGACGAGGCCGCGCATCCGGCGCTGTTTCTGGTGGACATCATCTCCTCGCTCGGCTCGATCGACTACCGCCACGACGAGTGGGGCGTGGATGCCGCGGTCGGCGGCAGCCAGAAAGGGCTGATGCTGCCCGTCGGCTTCTCCTTCACCGCCGTCTCGGCCAAGGCGATGGAGGCGCATGCACGCTCCACCCTGCCCAAGCACTACTTCCACTGGAGCCGCATGCTGGAGCGGCGCCACAGATCGTTCATCGGCACCGTGCCGATCGCGCTGTTCCACGGCCTGCAGGAAGCGCTGCGGCTGATCGAGGAGGAAGGGCTCGACGCCGTCCTCGCGCGCCATCACCGGCTGGCCGAGGCGGTGCGCCGCTGCGTGCGGCACTGGGCCGGCAATGACGGGCCGCAGCTCTTCTGCCTGGCGCCGGAGCGCGTATCGGATTCCGTCACCTCGATCCTGGTGCCGGATGGCTTCGATGCGGAGGCGCTGCGCCGCCGCGTCGCGACGATGAACGTGGCGCTCGGCACCGGCCTCGGCCGGCTGAACGGCAAGGTCTTCCGCATCGGGCATCTCGGCGACCTGAACGAGCCGATGGTGCTCGGCACCCTCGCCACGGCGGAGATCGGCCTGCGCCTCGAGGGCATCCCGCACGCGCCCGGCGGCGTGGATGCGGCCATGTCGTACCTTGCGGAGACCGCCTGATGTTCGCCCCCCCGCCCCGCCGCGCCGGCGTGATCGAGCGCCCCGACTGCCGCATCGCCTACGAGGTCACGGGCGAAGGCCCCGCGCTCGTCTTCGCGCATGGCCTCGGCGGCAACCTGCTGTCCTGGTGGCAGCAAGTGGCGCATTTCGCGACGCGCTATACCTGCGTCGCCTTCTCCCATCGCGGCTTCTTCCCCTCCACCGCTCCGGCGGGCGGGCCGGATCCGGCCGCCTATGCCGGCGACCTCGCCGCGCTGGTGGATGAGCTCGGCCTCGGCGAGATCCGCTTCGTCGGACAGTCCATGGGCGGCTGGACCGGCGTCGAATACGCGCTGCTGCGCCCGGGCCGCGTGAAGGCGCTGGTGCTGGCGGCCACGACGGGCACGCTCGACATCCGGAAACTGCCGGGCGCCGCGCCGCCGCCCGACCATGCGCCGATCCGCGCCTCGCTCGCCGCGCGCGGCATCAACCCCGCGGCCGGGGAGCGCATGGCGCGCGAGCAGCCGGCGCTGCACCACCTCTACAACCACATTCACGGGCTGAGCACCGGCCTCGACCGCGAGGCGGTGCGCGCGAAGCTCTACAATGGCCGCGTGCGCCCGCCCTCCGACCTCGCCGCGGCGCGCTGCCCGGTGCTCTTCGTGCCGGGCGAGGAAGACGTCGTGCTGCCGCCCTACGACCCTCGCGCGATGGAAGCCGCGATCCCCGGCGCCCGCGTCGCGCCCTTCCCGAAGGTCGGCCATTCCGGCCATTTCGAGCGCGCCGCCGAGTTCAACGTGATCGTCGAGCGCTTCTTCGCCGAGGTCGGCGCCTAGCTCTCCGCCGTCGGCGCCAAGCGGCTCGACAACAGCTCGCCCCGGCGTTCCAGCAGCGGATGCGCCACCGCGGCGAGATGGCCGCCGACCCGACGCAGGTCGCGGATCGCGTCCAGGACGAAGCCCGGCGTCGCCCCCGGCTCGCCGAGCGGCAGCGGCGCCGCCATCGCGGCGCGCCGCGCCGCGCCGCGCTCCGTGCCGCGCAGCTCCTCCTTGGCGCGCACCAGGCGCCGTGCGGCCTCGGCGTCCTCCACCATGAAGACCGCGACGGCGAGCCGGAGCTGGCCGCGCAGCGCCTCGTGCAGCTCCGTCAGGTCCCGCCGGTCCTCCGCGCCGAGCACGACGCCGCGGCGCACGCGCTTCGTCGCATGCCGCGCCACGTCGCGCGTCAGCACATCGGCCGCGTGTTCCAGCGCGATGGCAAAGGACTGGATCTCCACCAGCCGCCGCGTGTCGGTCTCGCCCAGGCCTTCGGCGGGAATGGCGGCGAGGTAGGCCAGCACCGCGCGGTGCAGCCGGTCCACCACGTCGTCCATCTCGGCGAGCGTCTTGGCCGCGTCGCGATCCTCCGCGTCGAAGGCGCGGGCGGAAGCGTCGAGCATCCGTTCCAGCACGTCGGCGATCCGCAGCACCTCGCGCTGCGCGTTCGCCATCGCGACGGAGGGCACGCCGGTGGCGCCGGAGTCGAGATAGCGCGGCGCCGCCTCGTCCAGCTCCGGCCGGTCCGGCAGCAGGCGCCGCAGCGCCCAGGCGAGCGGCCCGAGCAGCGGCAGGAACAGCGCGCTGGTCGCCAGGTTGAAGGCGAGATGCGCATTCGCCACCAGCCGCACCGGCGCGGCGTCCAGCGCCGTCATCCAGCCCGTAACCACCGGCAGGAAGGCGATCACCAGCACGCAGCCCAGCGCGCGGTTGAGCAGGTTGCCGACCGGCAGGCGCAGCCGCGCGCGATCCCCCGGGCGCCCGCCCTGCAGCAGCGGATTGATCGCGCTGCCGAAATTGGCACCCGCCACCATCGCCAGCGCCGCCTCCGCGCCCAGCACGCCGCTGCCGGCGAGCGAGGCCACGAACAGCACCCCGGCGATCGACGAATGCGCCGCCCAGGCGATCGCCGCGGCGAGCAGCAGCACGATCACCGGATGGTCCGCGAGCTCCATCAGCACGCGCGCGAAGGCAGGCGAGGACTCCACCGGCGCCAGCGTGCCCACCATCATGTGCAGCGCGAGCAGCATCAGCCCGAGCCCGATTCCCGCGCGGCCGATGTCGCGGATCTGCGTGCGGCTCGCCTTCCGGAAGGCGACGACGCCCAGCAGGATCAGCAGCGGCGACAGCCAGCTCGCGTCGAAGGACAGCAGCTGGACGATCAGCGCCGTGCCGACATTCGCGCCCAGCATCGCCGCCAGCGCCGGCACGAGCGCGACCGCGCCGGCCGAGGCGAAGCCCGCGATCATCAGCGCCGTCGCCGTGCTGGATTGCAGTGCCGCGGTCACGCCGAGCCCGGCGAGCAGCGCGCGCCCCGGCCCCGCCATCGCGCGCCCGAGCATTGCCTGCAGCTTTCCGCCGAAGGCGCGCTCCACCCCGCTCTGCACCATGTGCAGGCCCCAGAGCAGCAGCGCGGCCTCGCCGGCGAGATGCACCAGCAGGCGGAGTTCGCTCATCCGGTGCGACGATCCTCCGTCATCTCAGTGGAACGCGTCGCGCGCGAATCGTTGCAGGTTGGCGTGCCCCAGTCGTGCATAGGTGAGCGGGTGCGCCTTCGCCGGATCCTGCTCCGCCTCCACCACCAGCCAGCCGGAATAGCCCGCGGCGGCGAGCGGCTTCAGTGCGCCAGGGTAGTCCACGCAGCCATCGCCGGGCACGGTGAAGACGCCCTCCAGCACGGCCGCGAGGAAGGGCAGGTCGCGCGCCTTCGCGTCGCGCATGACCTCGGCGCGGATGTCCTTGCAGTGGACGTGGACGACGCGGGCGGCATGGCGCTTCGCCGCCGCCACCGGATCGCCGCCCGCAAAGGTCAGGTGCCCCGTGTCGAGCAGCAGCCCGACCTCGAGCCCGGTCGCCGCCATCAGCCGGTCCACCTCGCCTTCGCTCTCGATCACCGTGCCCATGTGGTGATGGTAGGCCAGGTGGAGGCCGCGCGCCTTCAGCCGCCGGCCGAACTCCGTCATGCGCGGCGCCAGTGTCGCCCAGTCGGCGTCGGACAGCACGGGGCGCTTGGAGAGCGGCGTCGTGCGCTCGCCGTGGATCGCGCGCGACACCTCGGCATGCACCATCACCTTGCAGCCGAGCGCGGCGAGCAGCGCGACATGCGGCTCGGCCGCCGCCATCTCGGCGTCCACGTCGCGCTCGAGCAGGCGCGATCCGTACCAGCCGGAGACCAGCGCCAGCCCGTGCCGGTCGAGGATCGGCTTCAGCTGCGACGCGACGCGGGGAAACTTGTTGCCGAGCTCGAAGCCCTCGAAGCCGGCGAGCCTGCCTTCCGCCAGGCAGGTCTCGAGCGGCGTCTCGGCGCCGAGCTCGGGCATGTCGTCATTGGTCCAGGTGAGCGGGTTGATGCCGAGGCGGACGGGCATGCTCAGGCTCCTGCAAGCTGGCGCTTGCGGTTGGTCTCGTAATCGGCGCGCGCCTTGCCCTGCGCGTCGGTGGCGGGCACGGCGGTGACCGGCACCTCCCACCAGGCGCCGCCCTCGGCGGTGCCGGTCTGCGGGTCGGTGTCGATGACGATCACTTGCGTGCGCGTGGCGGCGAAGGCGGCGGGCAGCGCGGCTTCCAGCTCCGTAACGCCCGCCACCTTGCGCGCCTCGGCGCCGAGCGCCGCGGCATGCGCGGCGAAGTCCACCTGCGGCGCGGCGTCGTCCAGCAGGTTGTTGAAGGGCTCGCCGCCCGTGGCGCGCTGCAGCCGGTTGATGCAGCCGAAGCCGCGGTTGTCGAGCACGATGACCGTCAGCTTGGCGCCGAGCGCGACGGAGGTCGCGATCTCGCTGTTCATCATGAGATAGCTGCCGTCGCCGACCATCACGACGACCTCGCGATCCGGCGCGGCGAGCTTCGCGCCGAGCCCGCCCGCGATCTCGTAGCCCATGCAGGAGTAACCGTATTCCAGGTGGTAGGAGGCCGCGTCGGTCGCGCGCCACAGCTTGTGCAGCTCGCCCGGCAGGCCACCGGCGGCGCAGAGCACGATGCCGCGGGCAGGCATCGCGCGGTTCACCGCGCCGAGGACCTGCGCATCGGTGGGCAGCGTGTTGTCGCCGGGCGTTGCGGTGACGCGGTCCACCACGCCCTGCCAGGCCGCGATCGCGGCCTTCGCCGCGTCCTGCCAGGACTTCGCCGTCGACCAGCCGGCCAGCGCCCCCGACAGGGCGGCGAGCCCGCGCCCGGCATCGGCGACCAGCGGCTGCGCGCCGTGCTTGTGGGCGTCGAGGGCGGTGACGTTCAGCCCGACGATCGGCGCGGAGAACAGGGCGCGCGAGCCGGTGGTGAAATCCTGCAGCCGCGTGCCGACCGCGATGATCAGATCCGCCTGCCGCGCCAGCGCATTCGCCGCCGCCGTGCCGGTGACGCCGATCGCGCCGAGGTTCTGCGGCGCATCCCACGCCAGGCTGCCCTTGCCCGCCTGCGTCTCCGCCACGGGCACGCCATGCGTCGCGGCGAAATCGGCGAGCGCCCGCTCGGCGCCGCTGTACTTCACGCCGCCGCCGGAGATGACCAGCGGGCGCGTCGCAGCACGCAGGGCCGCCGCGGCCTCGCGCAGCTCCCGCGCATCCGGCTCGGGCGCGCGGAAGTGCCAGACGCGCGGGCGGAAGAAGGATTCGGGGAACTCCGCCGCCTCGGTCTGGACGTCCTGCGGAAGGGCGAGGGTGACCGGGCCGCACTCCACCGGGTCGATCAGCACGCGGAGTGCGGCGGGCAATGCGACCAGCAGCTGCTCCGCCCGCGTGATCCGGTCGAAGAGGCGCGAGACGGGGCGGAAGCAGTCATTGGCGGAGACGGTCGCGTCGCCGAAGGCCTCCACCTGCTGCAGCACCGGATCGGGGCGGCGGCTCGCGAAGACGTCGCCCGGCAGGAACAGCACCGGCAGGCGATTCACATGCGCGACCGCCGCCGCCGTGACCATGTTAGTGGCACCCGGCCCGATGGAGGTCGTGCAGGCCATCATCCGTCGACGCGCATGGGTCTTGGCATAGGCGATGGCCGCATGTGCCATCGCCTGTTCGTTGTGCGCACGGAACGTCGGCAGCGCGTCGCGATGGGCATGCAGCGCGGGGCCGAGGCCGGCGACGTTGCCGTGACCGAAGATGGCCCAGACGCCACCGAACAGCGGCAGCTCGCGCCCATCGATCTCGACCCGTTGCGCCGCCAGGAAGCGCACCGTGGCCTCGGCCGCGGTCAGGCGTATGGTGGCCATGCCTCCTCCCCCGCCGGGATTGCTGCCGGCGGTCCCTGTGTTACGATTCGATGACAGCGCCCGCAAGCGGCCGTCGCACGGAAAGCACCATGCTCCACTTCGCACAGTTCGGCGCCGGACGGATCGGCGCCATCCACGCGGCCAACCTCGCCGCGAGCGGACGCGCCCGCCTCCGGCACATCGTGGACGTCAACGCCGCCGCCGCCGAATCGCTCGCCGCGAAGCACGGCGCGCGTGTCTCCGACACCGCGACGGCGCTCGCCGATCCCGAGGTGGGCGCGGTGATCATCGCGAGCTCCACCGACACCCATGCGGACCTCGTCATCGCCGCCGCGCGCGCCGGCAAGGCGATCTTCTGCGAGAAGCCGATCGACCTCTCCCTGCCGCGCGTCGATGCCTGCCTCGCGGAGGTGAGGAAGGCCGGCGTGCCCATGCTCGTCGGCTTCAACCGCCGCTTCGACCCGTCCTTCGCCGAGCTGCACCGCCGCATCGGCGCCGGCGCGATCGGCACGGTGGAGCAGGTGGTGATCACCAGCCGCGACCCCGCCCCGCCGCCTGTCGCCTACGTCAAGGTCTCTGGCGGGTTGTTCCGCGACATGACGATCCACGACTTCGACATGGCCCGCTGGATGCTTCTTTCAGGAGAGGGGGGGGAGGAGCCGGTGGAGGTCTTCGCGCACGGCGCGGTGCTCGTGGACCCCGCCATCGGCGCGGCCGGCGACATCGACAGCGCCATGGTGCTGCTCAAGACCGCTTCGGGCCGCATGGCGCATATCAACAACAGCCGCCGTGCCAGCTACGGCTACGACCAGCGCGTCGAGGTCTTCGGCAGCGCGGGCCGGCTGATCGCGGGCAACCGCACGCCGACGACGGTGGAACTGGCGGATGCGAACGCGGTTTCGGCCGACAAGCCGCTGCACTTCTTCCTCGAGCGCTATGCCGATGCCTACCGGATCGAGCTGAACGCCTTCCTCGACGCGGTCGCCAACGACACGCCGATGCCGGTCGGCGCCGAGGACGGGCGGCAGGCGCTGGTGCTGGCCGACGCCGCCGTCGAGTCGCTGCGCAGCGGCAAGCCGGTGCGCGTCGCATGAGTGCGCTGCCGAAGGTCTCGCTCGCCGGCCGCACGATCCTAGTCACCGGTGGCACCCAGGGTATCGGCGAAGGCTGCGCGCTCGCCGCCGCCGAGGCTGGCGCGGCGGGGGTCTGCATCACCGGACGCAATGCAGACCGCGGCGCGGCGGTGGTGGAGAAGCTCCGCGCGCTCGGCGCCCGCGCGCATTTCGTCGCCGCCGACCTCGCGGATGCGGAAGCGACTGCCGCGATCGTCGATCAGGCCGAGGCCGCGCTCGGCCTGGTGGACGGGCTGGTCAACGCCGCGGGGCTGACCGACCGCGGCACGATCCTCGACACCTCCGCCGAGCTCTGGGACCGGCTCTTCGCCGTCAACGCCCGCGCGCCCTTCCTGCTGACCCAGGCGATGGCGCGGCGGCTGAAGGAGGCCGGGCGGCCCGGCGCCGTCGTCAACGTCATCACCATGTCGAGCCATGGCGGCCAGCCCTTCCTCACCGGCTACTCCGCGTCGAAAGGCGCGCTCGCGACGCTGACCAAGAACACAGCACTCGGCCTGCGCCCGCTGCGCATCCGGGTCAACGGCATCAACCTCGGCTGGGCCGACACGCCGGGCGAGCACGTCATCCAGCAGCGGGACGGCAACCCGGCCGACTGGCTGCGGCGCGCCGAGCCGAACCAGCCTTTCGGGCGGCTGATCCGACCGTCGGACGTGGCGGGGCTGGCGACCTATCTCCTCTCCGACGCCTCGGAGATGATGACCGGCTCGCTGATCGACTTCGACCAGAACGTGATGGGCGCCTATCAGTGAACGCCGCCGAGCTACAACGCCGCCTCGATACGGTCGCGCCCCTGGCCCGCGAGGCCGCGTCCCTCGCCGCCCGCATGCGGTCGAACGGCATGGCCGCCACGAAGATGAAGGGGGCGCAGGACTTCCTGACCGAGGCCGACGGCGCGACCGAAGCCTTCCTGCGCGAGCAACTCGAGAAACTGTTCCCCGGAGAGCCGATCCTCGGCGAGGAAGGCGGCGGCGCGGTCCCGAATGACGGCCCGCTCTGGATCCTCGACCCGATCGACGGCACCGCGAACTTCGCGCGCGACGCCGATCGCTGGTGCGTCTCCATCGGCATGGCGCTCGACGGCCGCGCCGTCCTCGGCGCCGTCGCGCGCCATGCGCCGGAGGAGCTGATCCTCGGCGCCGCCGGCTGCGGCGCCACGCTTCACTCCGGCGCGCCCTTCGGCGCGACGGACGGCCGCCCGATCCGCGCCGCCGCGACCGACGACATGGCGCGCGCCATCGTGGAGGTCGGCTGGTCGCTCCGCCGCCCCGCGACCGACTTCGTCGCGCTGGCAGGCCGCGTCATGGCCGCCGGCGCGGGCGTCCGCTCCTCCGGCTCCGGCACGCTCGGCCTGGTGGACACCGCCATCGGGCGGCTCGACGCCTATGTCGAGCTGCACATCAATTCGTGGGATGCCTGCGGCGCGCTCGCCATCGCGCGGGAGGCCGGGTGCTGGACCAACGCCTTCGACAGCGGCGACTGGCTTGCCTCCGGCAATCCGATCCTCTTCGCCGCTCCGGCGCTCGGACCCGCTCTCGCGGCGCTGATGGAGGCTTGAGCGCGGCCCGGGCGCATGCTTCACCGGTGGTCACGACAGGGAGGCAACGAACGATGACGACCCCGCGACGCCTGATCGGCGCCCTCTTTGCCGGCGCGCTGGCCGCGCTGGTGCCGGATGCGGCCCGCGCCCAGGGCAATCTGACCGTCTACTGCTCGGTGCAGGAGGAATGGTGCCGCCCGATGATGGCCGCCTTCGAGCGCGCCACCGGCATCCGAGTCGCGATGACCCGCCGCTCCTCCGGCGAGACGATGACCCAGATCCGCGCCGAGGCGTCGAACCCGCGCGGCGACGTCTGGTGGGGCGGCACCGGCGACCCGCACATGCAGGCGGCGCAGGAGAACCTGACGGTCGAGTACCGCTCCCCGATGCTCGAGCAGCTGCATGACTGGGCCGTCAGCCAGGCGCGGCAGACGAATTTCCGCACCGTCGGCATCTACGCCGGCGCGCTCGGCTTCTCCTACAACGCGACCGAACTGCAGCGCCGCCGCATCGCCGCACCCCGCTGCTGGGCCGACATCGCGCAGCCGGCCTTCCGCGGCGAGGTGCAGGTCGCCGACCCGAACACCTCCGGCACCGCCTACACCATGCTGGCCACGCTGGTGCAGCTGATGGGCGAGGAGCCGGCCTTCACCTATCTCCGCGCGCTCCATCGCAACGTGAACCAGTACACCCGCAGCGGGGCCGCCCCGGCCCGCGCGGTCGCCACCGGCGAGACGCTGGTCGGCATCACCTTCCTGCACGATGCGGTGACGCAGAAGGTCAACGGCGCGCCGGTCGAGATCGTCGGCCCCTGCGAGGGCACGGGCTACGAGATCGGCTCCATGTCGATCATCCGCGGCGCGCGCAACATGGAACAGGCGCGCCGCTTCTACGACTGGGCGCTGACGCCGGAGGCGCAGGGCCTCGCGGTGCAGGCGCAGGCCTACCAGCTGCCGTCGAACCGCAACGCGCCGATCCCGCCCCAGGCGCCGCGCTTCGAGAACATCCGCATGATCGACTACGACTTCGCGCGCTGGGGCAGCGCGGAGGAGCGCACGCGCCTGATCACGCGGTGGGAACGCGAGGTGCGCGCCGGCTCGCGCTAGCCCATGGGGGCGCTCGGCCTGGGTCGCGCGGCGCTGATCTGCGCCGCGCTCGGGGCGCTTCTGCTGCCCTGGCACGGGCTCGAGCGCGGGCTCTCGGACCTCGCCGCCTGGCCGGGCGGCGCGGCGGCGCCTCTGGCGGCGCTGCTGCTCGGCGGCGCGCGGTGGTGGCTCTGGCCCGTGGCGCTGCTGCTGGCGATGGCGGCCATCCCGCTCGCGCGCGGCCGCGCACCGGGCACGCTGCTGGTCGCGGCCGGCGGCGGCATCCTCGCCTGGACCTTCCTGATGGGCGAGGCGATCGGGCTGCGCGGGCTGAAGTGGGGCTGGCTCGCGCCGCTGCTCGGCGAAGCGCCGCCGCAGCCCTCGCTGGGGTGGGGCGCCTTCCTCGTGCTGGCGGGCGCCACTGGCCTGCTCTCGGCCGGGCTCGCGGCGCGCGGCGCCTTCCGCGCCGACGCCTTCATCGCCTTCCTCGTCACCGGCAGCGCGCTGCTGCTGGTCCTCTTCGTCTTCGCACCCCTCGCCACGATCCTGACCGCCGCGCTCTACGAGGGCGACCGCCTCGCCCCGGAGGCGCTGGGCGCGCGCCTGGCCGCGCCGGAGGCCTGGAGCCTCGCCTGCGTCACGACGCACCAGGGCTGCGGCGTGGTCTGGAACACGCTGCTGCTGGCGACGCTGACCGGCGTGATCTCCACCGCCATCGGCCTGTTCTTCGCGCTGCTCGCGGTGCGCGGCGGCGTGCGCGCGGCGCCGATCTTCCGCGCCATGACGATCCTGCCGCTGATCACGCCGCCCTTCGTGGTCGCGATGGCGCTCATCGTGCTGTTCGGCCGCACCGGCATCGTCACCGCCTTCCTCTGGGAATGGTTCGACATCCCGCGCAGCCGCTGGATCTACGGCCTGCCGGGCGTGCTGCTGGCGCAGGTGCTTGCGCAGGCGCCGATCGCCTTCCTGCTGCTGGACGGCGCGCTGCGCGCCATCTCGCCGAGCCTCGAGGAGGCGTCGGCCACCATGGGCGCGCGGCGCTTCACGGTCTTCCGCACCGTCACCTGGCCGCTGCTGAAGCCCGCGCTGGCCGCGGCCTTCCTGCTCGGCTTCGTCGAATCCCTCTCCGATTTCGGCAACCCGCTGGTGCTCGGCGGCGACTTCGACGTGCTGTCCACGCGCATCTTCTTCGCCATCGCCGGCGCGCGGCACGATCCCGGCCGCGCCGCGGCGCTCGCGATCCTGCTGCTGGCGCTGACCTTCGGCGCCTTCGCGCTGCAGGCCTGGTGGCTCGGCAAGCGGCGCTACACGACGGTGACGGGCAAGGGCGATTCCGGCGTGCCGGCGCCGCTGCCGCGCGGGCTGAAGCTCGGCGCCTCCCTCGTCGTCTGGCCCTGGATGGCCTTCACCGCACTCGTCTACGGCATCATCCTGGTCGGCGCCTTCGTGCGCGACATCGGCCGCGGCGACATGACCTTCACCTGGCGCCACATCGTCACCGCCTTCGAGGTGGAATGGCATGACGGCCTCGCGCTGCGCGGCGCCGCCTGGGACAGCCTGCTGACCACCGTGCAGGTCGCCGCCGTCGCGGCACCCATCACCGCAGCCCTGGGGATCCTGCTCGCCTGGCTGATCGCGCGGCAGGACTTCCGCGGCCGGCGGCTGCTGGAATTCGTCACCATGCTGTCCTTCGCCATCCCGGGCACGGTGGTCGGCGTCGCCTACGTCATGTCCTTCAACGTCCCGCCGATCGAGCTGACCGGCACCGCGCTGATCCTCATCCTCTGCTTCGTGTTCCGGAACCTGCCGGTCGGCGTGCGCGGCGGCATCGCGGCCCTGGCGCAGATCGACCGCTCGCTCGACGAGGCCTCCGCCACGATGGGCGCGGGCGCGGTGGACACGCTGCGCCGCGTCGTGCTGCCGCTGCTGCGCCCGGCCATCGTCACCGCGCTCGCCTTCAGCTTCGTCCATGCGATGACGGCGATCTCCGCGGTGATCTTCCTCGTCTCCGCGCAGCACAACCTGGCGACGGTCTACATCGTCGGCCGCGTCGAGGCCGGCGAGATCGCGCTCGCCATCGCCTATTCCACGGTGCTGATCTTCATCATGCTGGCGGTGGTGCTCGCCATCGAGAAGGTCGTCGGCCGCGCGCAGATCGGCCGCCGCGCCGGGGCCGAGACGCCGGTCGCCCGCAACGCCCCGGCCGTCGCGCCGCTCAGGGCAGGAGCCTAAATGTCCGACTCGGCCATCGTCTTCGACCGCGTCACCAAGGCCTTCGGCGCCGTCCGCGCCGTGGACGAGGTGAGCTTCGCGCTCCCGCAGGGCGCGCTGGTGACGCTGCTCGGCCCGTCGGGCTGCGGCAAGACCACCACGCTCCGCCTCGTCGCCGGGCTCGAACTGCCGAGCGAGGGCTCCATCACGATCGAGGGCCGCGACGTCACGCGCCTCGCCGCGGCGGAGCGCCGGATCGCGATGGTGTTCCAGTCCTATGCGCTGTTTCCGCACATGAACGTGCTGGAGAACGTCGCCTACGGCCTCGTCGTGAGCGGCGCCCGCAAGGCCGCGGCGGAAGCCGATGCGCTGTCCATGCTCAAGACCCTCGGCCTCGAAGGTCTCGGCCAGCGCCTGCCGTCGGAGCTCTCCGGCGGCCAGCAGCAGCGCGTCGCCGTGGCACGGGCACTCGTGCTCCGCCCGCAGGTGCTGCTCTTCGACGAGCCGCTCTCGAACCTCGACGCCCGCCTGCGGCGCCGCGTGCGGGAGGACATCCGCGACCTGCAGAAGCGCCTCGGCCTCTCGGTCGTCTACGTCACCCACGACCAGCAGGAGGCGCTCGCCGTCTCCGACCTCGTCTGCGTGATGCGCGCCGGAAAGATCGCCCAGATGGGCACGCCGAACGAGCTCTACGAGGACCCCGCCGACGCCTTCATCGCCGACTTCATGGGCGAGGCGAATGTCCTGCAGGGCGAGGTGCTGGGCCCCGGCCGGGTCGCGCTCGGCGGCGTCGCGCTCGAGACGCGGATGCGCGACCACCCGCCCGGCCCGGCGCAGCTCGCCGTGCGACCGGAATCGGTGACGCTCGCCGCGCAGGGCGAGGGCCTGCCCGGCCGCATCGGCCGCGCCGCCTTCCTCGGCCAGACGCGCGAATACGAGGTCGAGACGGCCGCCGGCACGCTCTTCGTCGTCACGCCGGCCGCCTTGCACGCCTTCGCACCGGGCGAGGCGGTGGCCTGCCGCCTCGACCGCGTGATCCCGCTGCGCGCGTGACAGGCGGGTAAGCTGCGCCAAGCGCGGCGCCAAGCCTTGCCTTGGCCGACGCCAGCCACGGTCGCCTCTCCCGGTGGCGTGTGCATGGCCGGCGATTACGCGCGGCGCGGCTTCGGCTATACTGGCCCGGCCGGGGAGCCAGGTGGCGGCGGCCGCGTGGATCCGCCCCCCCATGGGCGAGCGCGCGGTCCGCACGCAGGCGGAAGCGGGCGGCATCGAGCCGCCCTGGCACCGCCGCGGTCCCCCGGTCAGTTGAGCGCCTTCGAAGGGGCGCCCAGGTCCCGGCAGCCCTGCTGCGGGTGACATGCAACGCGTGCCGGGTGCGGCGCGCTTTGGCTGCATCGCGAACGACAACCGGCCCGCATGACGGGCCACAGGCGGGACAGCCATGGCACAGACGAAAACCGGGCCCACGGCCCAGGACCCGGCCGAGGCCGAGCGTATCGAGGAAGAGGTGACCTACCTGGCGAAGCGCCACCGCATCTCGCCGGCGATCGTGCGCGAGATCATCCGGCGCGTCGGCTCGGCTGAGCGCAGCGCGGTGGAGCGCGAGATCCGCAAGGGCATGGCGCGGCGGTGACCCCGGTCCGCGTCAACCGCGCGCCGGTGCTGACGCTCTGGGCCGCGGTCGTTGCGGAACGCCTCGGCCATCCGCCCGGGACGGCGCTGAGCCTGGCCAGCGCGGTGGCGGGCACGGCCGCGCGGGCGAAGGCGCGCCGGCTCGGCTTCGCCGAGGACGTGGAAGGCGGGCGCGACGGTGGGCGGCTCGCGCCGCGGCGGAGCGTGGAGCTGCTCGGCCGCGCCGTCCCGGTCGCGGCAGCCGCGGATGGGCAGTTGCGCGCGGCGGATGGCGAGGGCCACCCGACGCCGCACGAACCCGCGCAGCATTACGTGGAGCGCGCCTTCGGCAAGCGGCTGGAGGAGGTGCGCGCGGCGATGCGCGACCTCGCCGCCTCGCTTCCGGCGGAGGAGCTGAACCGCGTCGGCTTCCGGCTCTACGAGGCCTTCCGGCCGGAGGTGCCCGAAGGCGTCTCCGGCTGGGGTGCGAAGGGCGAGTTGCGGATCGAACGGATCCGCGCCGCCGCTCAGGACTGAGTGCCGCTGCCGCCGGTCATGGTGGCCATCGACCGCGCGCGGTTCGCCGGCATGTTGAGCCGCACCTTGTTGTCGTTCACCGCCTCCACGGCGCTGACCGGCAGGTAGTGGTGGTGCTGGCCCGACCCGTCCGGGTCGTCCCGCTTCGTCATCTTGATGCGGTCGCCCTCGAGCTTGTCCACGGTGCCGACATGGCCGCCGTCGTTGCCGACGATCTCCATGTGCTCCTGGATCTGCATGGCATGCGCGCTCATCGCGTTCCTCCTGGCTGGTGGCTCCGCCCCGAACGGCGTGCCACCGCAGGGGTTACGCGGCGTCAGCCGGCGAGCGTCGCCGGGTGGAACAACTCCTCGGGCTCCACCGCGCGTGCGGCGAGCCCATCCTCCCGCGCGTAGCGGCACATGGCGGCGAGCTCGTCGCGGTTGCGCGCGAAGCCATAGGGCCAGGGATCGCCGCCCATCAGCGCCGTCTGCCGCTCCACCTCGGACGCGATCCAGGGCAGCGAGACGCGCAGCACGTTGACCATGGACAGCTCCGCCAGTGCCACCGCCTTGGCGGCTTGGAAGGCGCGCAGCAGCGCGACGGGCAGCCCGGGATGGGCCTCCGCCACGTCGCGGCGCACCGCGACGCAATGCATGATCGGGAAGAAGCCGGTGGCGCGGAAATACGCCTCCTCCGCCGCGCGCGTGTCGGGGAAGAGCCGCGCGACGGGCGCCGTCCGCTGCAGGAAGCAGGCGGGCGCGCGTGGCCCGATGAAGGCGTCGATGCGGCCCTCGGCCAGCATCGCCTCGAGCGTGTCGCCGTCGGCCACCGGGCGCAGGTCGAAGCCGGGCGGGAGCGCGATCGCGGTGCGTTCGCCGCCCGAGATCCAGGTGATGCCGCGCGTGTCCACGCCGTGCCGCTCGCGCAGCATGCCACGCGCCCAGAGCGCCGCGGTCTGCTGGTATTCCGGCACGCCGACCGTGCGGCCCGCCAGGTCCTCCGGCCGCGCGATGCCGCGGTCGGTGCGGATGTAGATCGCGCCGTGGCGGAAGCTGCGCGAGGGATAGACGGGGATGCCGACATACCGGCTGTCGCCGCGCGCGACCGAAAGGATGTGGCTCGACATCGAGAGCTCGGTGACCGCATGCGTCGCATCCCGCATCGCGATCCGGAACAGCTCCTCCGGCTCGCCGGCAAGCGGCGCGATCCCGAAGCCCTCGACCTTCACCCGCCCGTCATGGATCGGGCGCGTGCGGTCGCTGAGGGTGGTGGCGAGCGTCAGCATCACATCGCCTTCGCGAGGTTCTCGGGCGTGAAGGGCCAGTGCCGCACGCGGATGCCGAGCGCATCGGCGATCGCGTTCGCGATGGCGCCGATCGTCGGGCCGAGGCTGCATTCGCCCGCGCCGAGCGGCGGCGCCTCCGGCCGGCTGAGCATCGCGACCTCGACCTGCGGGACGTCACTGAAGCGCAGGATCGGGTAGCGCTCCCAGGCATCCGACGTGACCGTCCGCGTGTCGTGCCGCACCGCTTCCATGAGGCACATGGACGTCGCCTGGACCGCGCCGCCCTCGACCTGGTTGGCCACGCCGTCCGGGTTGATCGCCTCGCCGACGTCGCAGGCAAGCCAGAGGCGGCGGCAGCGGATGCGCTCCGCCGCCTCGATCTCCGCCACCGCCGCGCAATAGGCTCCCGTCCCCTTGTAGCGCGAGACGGCGAGGCCGAAGCCGCGCCCCTCGGCCTTCACGCGCGTCGCCCAGCCGGCCATGCGCGCCGCCTCGTTCAGCACGTCGCGGGCGCGGGCGTCGTCGAGGTGGCGCAGGCGGTGCGCCAGCGGATCCTCGCCCGCCAGCGCGGCGATCTCGTCCATCACCGATTCGATCGCCCACACATTCACCAGCGCGCCGAGGCCGCGCAGGGCGCTCGCGCGCACCGGCATCTCCAGCAGCCGATGCGCGCCGACCCGCAGCGCGGGCACGCGGTAGGGCGGCACCGCGTTGCGCTGGATGCCGCCGCCGCCCGCGGCCGGCGGGTTGATGGAGAGCGGCACCGGGAAGGGCTCCGCGATCATCGAGGCGGCGAGCAGCGTCGGGTCCGCCCCGCGTCCCGGCCGCCCGGAATGACCGTTCGACCAGCCCTCCTGCGACCAGCGCAGCAGCGTGCCGGCCGCGTCCGCCTCGGCCTCCACCTCCACCAGCATGGCCGGCGAGAAGGGCGACCAGCCGAGCTCCTCCGCCCGGCTCCACAGCACGCGCACTGGCCTGCCGGGATGCGCGCGCGCGATCAGCGCGGCGTCGAGCGCCACGTCGTCGGCGCCGTTGTGGCCGTAGCAGCCGGCACCTTCCATGTGGCGCACGACGATGGACTCAGGGGGCAGCCGCAGCGCCTTCGCCATGTCGGTGCGCAGGTTGAAGATGCCCTGGCTGTGGCTCCAGACCTCCATCGCCGCGCCGTCCCAGCGCGCCACGGCGCAGGAGGTGCCGATGGAGGCATGCGCCAGGAAGGGACGGAAGAACCTCCCCGAGACGCGATGCGCGGGTGCTGGCGTCTCCGCCTCGCGCGACGCCACCTCGATGGGCTCGCTCGGCGCGTCCCTCAGCCAGGATGCCAGCGCGGCGTCGTCGGGCAGCGTGTCGCGCTCGTCCCAGGCCGCGCGGCGCGCGACGCGCTCCGCCGCCGCCTCCGCATGGTGTTCCTGCGTCGCGACGACGGCGAGGAAGCTGCCGTCGCGATGCACGGCCGCATCGCCAGGCAGCGTGCCCTCGCGCAGCTCCCGCAGCACCGCCCGGCGCGAGGGCGGGCGCACGATGCGCGCATGCAGCATCCCCGGCAGCCGCAGGTCGTGCACATAGCGCGCCGCGCCGAAGACCTTATCGGGCAGGTCGAGCCGCGCTGCGGAGCGGCCGACCACGCGGCGGTCCCCCGCCGCCTTCGGCGTCGCCTCCGCCGAGGCCTCCACCGCCAGCAGCCCGGCCCCCGCCATCGCCCAATAGGACCCGAGCACGCGCCCATCCGGCGCGACGAAGTCACCGTCGCGGACCTCGATCGCCTCCACGGGCACGCCGCTCCGCTGCGCGACGACGCTGACGAAGATGCGGCGCGCATCGGCGCAGGCGTGGCGGATCGCCATGCCGCTTTCCTGCACGCTGAGCGAACCGGAGGTCACCGCCTCGTCCGGGCTCTCCGGCGTCGCCGCCGCCTGGACGCGGATCCGCCCGAGCGCGACGTCCAGCTCATCGGCGCCGATCTGCGCGAGCGCCGTCAGGATGCCCTGTCCGAGCTCCACCTTCCCGGGGCGGATGGTGACCTGCCCGTCGGCGTGGAAGGTCAGCCAGGTGTCGAGCCGGCGGTTGACGTGGAGGCTGCCGGGCAGCCTCGGCCTGCCGTCGTCGGCGATGCCCTTGAAGGCGAGGTTCATGCCGGCTGCTCCGCCATCTCCGCGGCCGCGCGCATCACCGCGCGCAGGATCCGGTTCTGCGCGCCGCAGCGGCAGAGATGCGGATCGAGCGCGGTCCGCACCTCCGCCTCGCTCGGCCTGGGCACGCGGCGCAGTAGCGCGGCCGCGGCCATCAGGATGCCGGAGAGGCAGAAGCCGCATTGCCCGGCCTGCAGCTCGAGGAAGGCGCGCTGCAGCGGATGCGGCGCGTCGGGCGTGCCGATCCCCTCCACCGTCTCCACGCGCTTCCCCGCCGCCGCTGCGACGGGCAGCGTGCAGGCGAAGACCGGCGCGCCGTCCACCAGCACGACGCAGGCGCCGCACGCCTCCGCGCCGCAGCCGAAGCGCGGCCCCGACAGGCCGAGTGGCCCGCGCAGCGCCGCGAGCAGCGTCGCATCCCCCTCGATCTCCGGCGCGACAGACACGCCGTTCAATTCGAACCGGACCATGAGATGACCCTATCGAAGCGGGGTGTCCCCCCGATGCCCTGCCGAGGCTTTGCCTCGGCAGGATGAGCCGTCATCGCCGGATCGGTACCCATCGGGGCCCCCGCGGCGTTGCGCAGCAACGTCGTGGGGAAAGCTAGGTGGGCGTCATCCGTGCCATGCGGATGTACTCCGCCTGGCGCTCGATGTCGCGGCGCAGGAAAGCGTCGAACTCGGCGATCGTCATGCTCATCGGCTGCGCGCCGGCGCGCGCCTGCGCCTCGCGCGTCGCCGGGATCGCCATGATGCGGTTGATCTCGGCGTTCAGCCGCTCGCGCAGCGGCATCGGCGTGGCCGCCGGCGCCATGAGGCCGAGCCAGATCGAGGCCTCGTAGCCCGCCAGCGTCTCCGCCACCGTCGGCAGCTCCGGCATCAGCGGGCTGCGCGCCGGCCCGGTCGTCGCCAGCCCGCGCACGCGGCCGCCGACGATCTGTTCGCGCATCGTCGGGATGGCGTCGAACATGATCGGCACCTGGCCGCTGATCAGCGCCGTCCGCGCCTCGTTCGAGCCGCGGAAGGGCACATGCTGCGCCTGCACGCCGGCCATCGCGAGGAACACCTCCCCCGCCACGTGATAGGGCGTGCCGGGGCCGCTGCTGGCGTAGTCGTAGCGCCCCGGATTGGCGCGCAGCAACGCGACCAGCTCCGGCACGGTCTGGGCAGGGATCGAGGGATGCACCGCCAGCACGTGATGCGCGATGTTGATCGACGCCACCGGCGCGAGGTCCGTCATCAGCCGGTACGGTCGGTTCGGCAGCAGCGTCTCGTTCGCCGTGTGCGTGTTCGACATCAGCAGCAGCGTGTAGCCATCGGGCGCCGACTTCGCGACGGCCTCGGTGCCGATCACGGCACCCGCGCCGGGCCGGTTCTCGATGACGAATGGCTGGCCGAGCGCGGCCTGCAGCGGCTCCGCCAGGAAGCGCGCCGCGACGTCGGCCGATCCGCCGAGGCCGAAGGGCACAACGATGCGCACCGGCCGGTTCGGCCATGCAGGCCCCTGCGCGCGTGCCACGGCGGGCAATGCCAGCGTCGCGGCAAGAACGGTGCGGCGTCGGATCATCCTCGTCTCTCCCCGATTCTGGTTGGGCGGGACAATCGGCCAGTTGCCGGGACGCGGCAACCCTTGGCGGCCGCCCGCGTAACGGCGCTTGATGCACCGGCCGCGCGCCGCGGCGAGGAGGCGAGCATGGGCGAGACGATGTCTGGCATGACCCCGGCCGGCATGCCCCCGGGCACCCCGGACGCCGAGGCAGCGGGCCGCTTCCAGGCAGTGCGGGCGCTGTCGCGCGGCTGGTGGCTCTTCGTGCTCCGCGGCGTGCTGGGGATCCTGTTCGGGATCCTTGTCTTCCTCTTCCCCGGCGCGGGTCTGGCCTTCATCCTGGCCTTCCTCGCCGCCTGGGTGCTGTTCGACGGCGTCGCCTCGCTCGTCCAGGCCTTTCGCGGCGGGCCGGACCCGACGGGGCGGCACCGGTCGCGCACCTGGCTCGTGATCGACGGCGTGATCTCCATCCTGCTCGCGCTGATGATCCTCTTCGCGCCGGGGCTCTCGGCCTTCGCGCTGGTGCTGATCGTCGGCGCCTGGGCGATGGCGGTCGGCGCGGTGCGGATCGTGCTGGCCTGGCGGGCGGGCAACGCGCTGCTCGGGCTGCTCGGCGCGCTGTCGGTGCTGCTCGGGATCTGGCTGGTGATCGCGCCGGGGCCGGGGCTGCTCGCGCTGATCTGGATCGTCGGCATCGAGGCCGTGGCGATCGGCATCCTCTTCGTCGCGCTCGGCGTCAGGCTGCGGCGGGTCGCCAACGACCCGCACGCCGCGGACGTGATGCCCGCCCAGGCCTGAGGCCCGGGCGAGACCAGGTCAGGTCGCGACTTCGACCAGCACGGGGACGTGGTCGGACGCCTTCGCCCAGTCCCGGGCGTCCTTCAGCACGGCGTGCGACCGCAGCCCGCCCGCGAGATCCGGCGAGACCCAGACATGGTCCAGCCGGCGCCCGCGGTCCGAGGTGCGCCAATCCGCCGCGCGGTAGCTCCACCAAGTGTAGAGCTTCTGGTCCTCCGGCACGAAGTGGCGCAGCGCGTCGTACCACTGCCCGGCGCGCCCCATCGCGATCAACGCCTCCGTCTCGACCGGCGTGTGGGAGACGACGTCGAGGAGCTGCCGGTGCGACCAGACATCGTGCTCGAGCGGCGCGATGTTGAGGTCGCCGACCAGCACGGCGCGCCGGAAGCCGCCCGCCGCGTGCCGGCGCGCGGACCAGGCCGTCACCTCGGCGACGAAGTCGAGCTTGTGGGCGAATTTCGGATTGGCCTCGCGGTCGGGCACGTCGCCGCCGGCGGGGATGTAGAAATCGTGCAGCTCCACCGGTCCGCCCGGCGCGTCGAGCTCCACCGCGAGGTGCCGGCAGTCGCCCTTGCCGCACCAATCGGGTTCCTGCCCGTCGCGCGTCGCGAAGGGCAGCTTCGAGAGGACCGCGACGCCGTTGTAGCCCTTCATGCCGCGGATGGCGCGATGCGCGAAGCCGAGCGCGGCCAGGCCCTCATGCGGGAAGTGCTCGTCCGGGCACTTCGTCTCCTGCAGGCAGATCACGTCGGGCTCGAGCGCCGCGACGAGGTCCTTCACCAGCGGCAGGCGCAGCCGGACGGAGTTGATGTTCCAGGTGACGACCCGCAGCGGCCGGCGGCCTGCGACGACCGCGGGCGCGCCTTTCGAACGCTTCGGCGTTGCGGCTGCCGTCATGGCGAACGCCTTGTTGGTGTTCCGATGGCGGCCGGCGCTCCATGCGCCGGCCGAGGCCGCGGATGCGGCCTGCCGCAAGTGCGGCGCAGCCAAGCCGCGCGGAGGCGCGGCGCCGGCGATCGAGGGCGCTCTCGCATCGCGAGAACGCACACCATCACACTATCTTCGTCCGCACCTCGCCGACACCCTCGACGAAGCCTTCCAGCACGTCGCCCTTCACCACCGCCGCGACGCCTTCCGGCGTGCCGGTCATGATGAGGTCGCCCGGCTCCAGCCGCACGAGGCCCGAGAGGTTCGCGATCACCTCCGGCACCGACCAGATCAGCTTGGAGAGGTCGGAGGTCTGCTTGACCGCGCCGTTGACCTTCAGCTCGATCCGGCCCTTCGACCCGTCATAGCTGCCGTCGTGCTTCACCAGGAGGCCCATCGGGGCGGAGTGGTCGAAGCCCTTGCCCATGTCCCACGGGCGGCCGGTCTTCTTCGCGTCGTTCTGCAGGTCGCGGCGCGTCATGTCCAACCCGGCGCACCAGCCCCAGACATGCTTCAGCGCGTCGCCGATCGCGATGTCCGCGCCGCCGGTGCCGATCGCCACCACCAGCTCCATCTCGTGGTGCAGGTTCTTCGTCTGCGACGGATAGGGCATGTCGGCGCCGCCGATGACGACGCTGTCGGCCGGCTTCGCGAAGTAGAAGGGCGGCTCGCGCGTCGGGTCCGATCCCATCTCGATCGCGTGCTCGGCGTAGTTCCGGCCGACGCAGAATATGCGGCGCACCGGGAAGCGGCCGCCGCCCTTCACGGGCAGGTATGGGATCGCGGGCGGCGAGATGACGTAGTCGGACATGGACGGAGGTTTCCCCTGGCAAGCCTAGCCTGTCCGCGGTCATAGAGCCCCGGCGGCCGGAGGCAAGATCGCGCCGGGGACTTTGCGAATCGGAACAGATCTGCAAAGAAAAGGCGCCCGGTCAGGGGGGTGACCGGGCGCTACTGGTTTTTCTTCCGTACGGAATGGTCGGGCGAACCGGCAGGGGAACCGGATCGCACGCCGGCATAGTCTGGCCGGCCTGTGGACAATAGCGCGTCCACAGCCGGCCATGCAAAACCCGAATGCATCGCGGAAGCGAGAAAACGCCCGGAAAACGGCCTGTTCGCGCGCAGTTGAAGCACCACGCGCACCAGTTGCAGGTCCGGACTCAGGCTGCGGCGAGTCGCGGCGTTCCGACTGCGGGACGATCGCCCGCGGCCCAGGCGGAGGCCGCGGCGCCGAACGCCGCGAACAGTGCGCGGCTCAGCGCGTCCTCCTCCCAGTCGTATTCGGGATGCCACTGCACACCCACCACGAAGCCGGGCGCGTCGGGCACCCGCACCGCCTCGATCGTGCCGTCCGGCGCCCAGGCTTCCGCCACCAGCCGCGGGGCCAGGCGCTTGATGCCCTGGTTGTGGAGCGAGTTGACCGGCACCGCCTCCGGCCGCCATGCCACCCCGGCGCCGTCCCAGATGCGGGCCAGCATGCCGTCGGGCGCGACCCGCACCGCATGCGCCTTGCCGGTCCGCACCCCCGGCAGCCGCTGGTCCGACGGGGTGGAGTGGTCGAGGCGCCCGGGCAGGTCCTGGATCCGCTGGTCGAGCGAACCGCCGAGCGCCACGTTCAGCTCCTGGAAGCCGCGGCAGATCGCGAGCACCGGCAGCCCGGCCGCGATGGCGGCGCGGATCAGCGGCAGAGTGGTGGCGTCACGCAGCGGATCCTCCGGCGTGCCCTCCGCATGCGCCGGCCCCTCATAGTGGTCGGGGTGCACGTTGGACCGGCTGCCGGTGAGGATCAGCCCGTCGATGCGCGGCAGGATCTCCGGCACCACGGCCTCGCCGGCCGCGGGCAGCAGCACCGGCACGCCGGATACCGGCCCGAGCGTGCAGCGCACATAGCTGTCGGAGGCGGCATGGTTCGGCGTGGCAAAAAGGCCGAACGGCTTGTTGCAGCAGGAGATGCCGATGAGGGCCCGCATGGCTGCCAATCTCATGCGATGATGTGGCAGGATCAAGACAGCGTTTCGCGCGGGCTGCAGCGTTTGGCGCATATCTGAACACGGTGTGGCGCTGGCGCGTCGCACGCAACCAAAGCAGGATCGCAGGGATCGTCGTGGAGAGAGGAATGATCGGACGTCGCACGGTGCTCGGCGCGCTCGGGGGCGCGCCGGTGCTCGGCTTCGGGCCTGCGGCGCGGGCCCAGGGCGCCTGGCCCGACCGGCCGATGCGCTGGATCGTCGGATACCCGCCGGGCGGCGCCTCCGACACCTTCGCGCGGCTGATCGCGAGCCAGATGGCGCCGCGGCTCGGCCAGAACGTGGTGGTGGAGAACCGGCCCGGCGGCGGCGCCGTGGTCGCGTCGGAGGCGGTGGCCCGCAGCCCGGCCGACGGCAACACCTGGATGCACGTGGACAACGGCATCCTGACCTACAACCCGGCGCTCTATGCCCGCCTGCCCTACGACCCCGACCGGGACTTCACGGGTGTCGGCTTCATCGGGCTCTTCCCGCTCTACCTCGTGGTGCGGCCCGATTCGCCCTGGACCGATTTCGCGGCGCTGCTCGCCGCCTCCCGCAGCCGTGCGCCGACCTACGGCACGCCGGCCGTCGCCTCCCCGCACCACCTGGCGATGGAGCTGCTGAAGCGCCGTAGCGGCCTGGCGGCCGAGCACGTGCCCTATCGCGGCGGCCCGGCGGCAATGGCCGACCTGCTGGCCGGCAACGTGGACGTGGTGGTGATCGACACCGCGACCGGCACGCCCTTCATCCGCGACAACCGCGTCCGCACCCTCGTCGCGCTGACCGAGACCCGGACCCGCCTCGCGCCGGCGGTGCCGACGGCGAAGGAGCTCGGCCACGACGCAGTCGCCTATGGCTGGCAGGGCATGAGCGTGCCCGCTGCCACGCCTGCGCCGATCGTCGCCCGGCTGTCGGAGGAGATGATGCGCGCCATGCAATCCGATGCCATCGCGCCGAGGTTGCGCGACCTCGACATCGAGTACCGCCCGCAGACGCCCGCCGAGTTCCAGGCCTTCGTGGCGCGCGAGAACGGGCTCTGGCGGCCCTTGATCCGCGACCTCGGGATCCGCCTCGACAGCTGAGAGCCTCCCCACGACGTCGCCTCCGGCGCCGCCGCGGGGGCCCCGGATCAGGGCGGATCTTCGCCGGATGCTCCTCCTGCCGCGGCAAGGCCGCGGCAGGGCGCCGGGGCGGCGATCGACCGGATCTCGGCCGCGTCGGAAAGTGCAGGCTGCCGTTGCCAGCAAACCACACCGGAACACACGCCGTTTCGTTCTGCCCTGAAAAAGCCGCGACCGCGTCAACCTCGCGTCAAGCCGGACGTCCAAGACTGCGACGCGGACGGGCGCTTCGGCACACCGCCCGCCAGGACGGCTTCACCTCTCCCCGATCCGGTGCGCAACCCATGACCGAGCCGCTTCGTCGCCTGTTCCGCTCGCTCGCCGCCACGCTGCGGCGACGCCTGAGCTACAAGCCCGAACGCGCCTACATGCGAGGGCGCTGACCCCGAAGCCCCGCCCCACGGCAGGGCCGCCGCGCCCTACGGCGCGAGGTGCCGGACGGGCAGGCCGACCGCCTCGGCCACCAGGGTCCGGTGGCAATGGGCCGGATCGGCCTCCAGGCAGAGCAGGCAGACCGGCTGTCGACGCGCGAGGGCCGAAAGCTTGGCCAGCGCCGCCTGCGCCTCCACCCCGGCGAGATGCGCAGCGAAGATGCGCCGCATCTCGGCCGGGCGCCCCGCCCGCGCCGCCTCTCGCCCCGAAGCGGGCGTGCCGAGCGCACGCAGATGCAGGTAGCCAATCCCCGCCCCCTCCACCGCCGCCGAGAGCGCCCGCTTCGCGAAGCCCGGCCGCCGGCTGGCGGCGATGGCACGCACATCCACCAGCGTCGCCACCCCTTCCGCCTTCAGCGCGGCGATCAGCCGATCCGGCGTCGCGCCCTCATAGCCGATGGTCGCGACAGCCGGCGCCCCGCTCATCCCGTCACTTCGTGGCCGCGGCATGTGCCGCGAGGCAGGCCACGTCGAGGATCTGGTTCACCCCCGCCGCCATCGGCACGATCTGCGCCGAATGGGTCAGCCCGGTCAGCAGCGGGCCGATCACCTGCGCGCTGGTCAGCTTCGGCACCGACTTGGTCAGCACATGGGCCGCGTGCAGCCCCGGCATGATCAGGACATTCGCCGGGCCGGTCAGGCGGCAGAAGGGATAGAGCGCCGCCCGCAGCGCCGGGTCGAGCGCGACATCTGCCGCCATCTCGCCGTCGAACTCGAAATCCGCGCCGCGCTCCGTCAGCAGCTTCACCGCCTCCCGGATCGACCCTGGGATGCTGCCCTTCGGGTCGCCGAAGGTGGAGAAGGACAGGAACGCCACGCGCGGCTCGAGCCCGAGCCGCCGCGCCGCGGCGGCCGAGCCGCGCGCGATCGCCGCCAGCGTCTCCGCATCCGGGCGCTCATGGATCGCCGTGTCGGCCACCAGCACCGTCCCCGCGCGGCGCGAGACCACGATGGACAGCCCGAAGACCGACCGCCCGGGCACCGGGTCGATCGCCATGGAGATCCCCTCCATCGCGACCGAGAAGGACCGGGTCGTGCCGGTGACGATCGCATCCGCATCGCCGCAGGCCACCATGCAGGCGGCGAAGACGTTGCGGTCCTGGTTCACCAGGCGCTGGCAGTCGCGGAACAGGAAGCCGTCGCGCTGCTTGCGGGCATAGAGAAATTCGGCGTAGCGGCGCGTCGCATCCGACAGCCGCGCATTCTGGATCTCGATCCCGTCCGGCATCGGGATGCCGAGCGCCACCACCGTCGCGTGGATCCGGTCCTCGCGCCCGACCAGCACCGGCGTGCCGTAGCCCGCATTGCGATAGGCGATCGCGGCGCGGATCACCTTCTCCTCCTCGCCCTCGGCGAAGACGGTGCGCTTCGGGTTGGAGCGGACAGATTCCGCGATCGCCTCCAGCGCGCCCGCGGTCGCATCCAGCCGGTTCGCCAGGTCGCGCGCGTAGCGGTTGAGGTCGGCGATCGGCTTGCGCGCCACGCCGCTGTCCATCGCGGCCTTCGCGACGGCCGGCGAGACGCGGGAGATCAGCCGCGGGTCGAAGGCGTTGGGGATGATGTATTCCGGCCCGAAGCGCAGCGACTTGCCCGCACCCGCGCCCGCCACCTCCTCCGGCACGTCCTCGCGCGCCAGCATCGCCAGCGCCTCGGCCGCGGCGACCTTCATCGCGTCGTTGATCGTGCTCGCCCGCACATCGAGCGCGCCGCGGAAGATGAAGGGGAAGCCGAGGACGTTGTTCACTTGGTTCGGATAGTCCGAGCGGCCCGTCGCGATGATGCAATCGGGCCTGACCGCGCGCGCCTCGTCCGGCGTGATCTCCGGATCCGGGTTGGCCATGGCGAAGATCACCGGATGCGCGGCCATGGACCGCACCATCGCCGGCGTCACCGCGCCCTTCACGGACAGCCCCATGAAGCAGTCCGCACCCTCCATCGCCTGCGCCAGCGTCCGAGCGGGCGTCTCGACCGCATGCGCCGACTTCCACTGGTTCATGCCCTCGGTCCGGCCGCGCCAGATCACGCCCTTGGTGTCGGCGAGGATGACGTTCTGCGGCCTGAGCCCCATCGCCTTCACCAGCTCGGCGCAGGCGATGGCCGCCGCGCCCGCGCCGTTGATGACGAGCTTCACCTCCTTCAGGTCGCGGCCCGTCAGGTGGCAGGCATTGATCAGCCCCGCCGCCGCGACGATCGCCGTGCCGTGCTGGTCGTCATGGAAGACCGGGATGTCCATCAGCTCGCGCAGGCGCTGCTCGATGACGAAGCACTCGGGCGCCTTGATGTCCTCAAGGTTGATGCCGCCGAAGCTGGGGCCCAGGTAGCGCACCGCGTTGACGAACTCGTCCACGTCCTCGGTGCCGACGCAGAGGTCGATGGAATCGACGTCGGCGAAGCGCTTGAACAGCGCCGCCTTGCCCTCCATCACCGGCTTCGACGCCAGCGCGCCGAGGTTGCCGAGGCCGAGCACCGCCGTGCCGTTGCTGATGACGGCGACGAAATTGCCCTTCGAGGTGTAGTCGTAGGCCAGCGCCGGATCGCGCGCGATGTGCAGGCAGGGCTCCGCCACGCCCGGGCTGTAGGCGAGGCTGAGGTCGCGCGCCGTGGTCAGCGGCTTGATCAGCCGGATCTCGAGCTTGCCCGGCCGCCCTTCCGAATGCAGCGCGAGCGCCTCTTCCGCGGTGATGCGGGCCGTCCTGGTGTCGGCCACGGCCTCGCCGGGCGTCTTGCGCGCGTCGTCCATCGTTCCTGGTTCTCCCCAACCTCTTCCCTTATGCGGCCACGAAGCGGCCAGCGGAAGCGGGGCCCGGTTCGTCCCGCGGCGGAAGGCTCAGCCGCCCGTCTCCATGGCGAAGGTCAGCTCCACCATGATCCCGGTCGGGTCGTGCAGGAAGATCTGGTGCAGGGGGAAGCCGGGCACCGGCGCCTCCTTCCAGGGCACGCCGGCCGCCCCGAGCCGCGCCCGCGCCTCCTCCAGCCCCTCGGCGCGCAGCGCGATGTGGCCGAAGGGGCCGGTCTCCTTCGGAATGGGTGCCCCGTCGGGCAGGCGGGCGGCGATGTGGATCACGGCGCGGGCGCCGGACCAGAACCAGATGCCGGGGAAATCGAAGTCGGGCCGCGGCCCCTCGGGCAGGCCGACCACCTCGCCCCAGAAGCGGCGCATGGCCGGCAGGTCCTGCGGCCGGCAGCGGATGTTGATGTGGTCGAGGCCCGAGATCTGCATGGCGCCGTCCTCCGCTCCGCAATCTGGCAGGACGCAATTTCCGGGTCCACAGATGCCGCCGCTTCGCAGAGCGGACGGCAGCGGCTAGTCAGCACGTGTGACCGATCGCATCCCTCCCGCGGAGGGCGCCACGCCGGCGATGGCGCAGTGGTTCGCCGCCAAGGCGGCGCATCCCGACGCCCTCGTCTTCTTCCGCATGGGCGACTTCTTCGAGCTGTTCTTCGCGGATGCGGAGGAGGCGGCGGTGATCCTCGACATCGCGGTCAGCCACCGCGGCGAGCATCGCGGCCAGCCCGTTCCGATGGCGGGCGTGCCGGCCCATGCCCTCGACGCCTATCTCGCGCGGCTGATCCGCGCCGGCCGCCGCGTCGCGATCTGCGACCAGATGGAGACGCCAGAGGAGGCGAAGCGCCGCAAGGCGCCGACCATCCGGCGCGAGGTGGTCCGCGTCGTCACCCCCGCTACCGTCACCGAGGACGGGCTGCTCGACGCTGCGCGCCCCGCCTGGCTGCTCTCGCTGGCCGAGGCGGAGGACGGGCTCGGCGCCGCCTGGCTCGACGTCTCGACCGGGCATTTCGCCACCGCGACACTGCCGCGCGACGGGCTCGGCGCCCTGCTGGCCCGGCTGGAGCCGGCCGAGGCGGTGGTGCCGGAGGCGCTGGCCGAGGATCCCGAACTCGCCCGCCGCCTGCCCGGCCGCATCGCCGTCCGCCTCGTCCCGCGCGACCGGGCGCGGCTGGTGCGCGAGGCCTATGGGGTCGCCACCCTCGACGGCTTCGGCCGCTTCGCCGAAGCCGAGCTCGCCGCCGCGGCGCTCGCGCTGTCCTATGTGCGGGAGACCGCGGCCGGAGTGCTGCCGCGGCTCGACCCGCCGAAGCCGGAAGCCGCGCAGCACGGCGTGCTGGCGCTCGATGCCGCCACGCGCCGCAGCCTCGAGATCCTGCGGGATCAGCGCGGGGGCACGGAGGCGACGCTCGTCGCCGCGGTGGATCGCACGCTGACGGCTGCCGGCGCGCGCGAACTGGCCTCGCGCCTCGCCTGCCCGCTGGCCGAGGCCGCGCCCATCGCCGCGAGGCACGACGCGGTCGCCTTCCTGCTCGGCGACACGGCGACGCGAGAGGCGACCCGCGCGGCGCTGAAGGGCGCGCCCGACATGGCGCGCGCGCTCGCCCGCCTGGCGCTCGACCGCTTCGCGCCGCGCGACCTCGGCGCGCTGAAGCTTGGGCTCGAGGTCGCGGCCCGCATCGGCGCAGCACTCGACGCCGCGGCCTTGCCGGTCCCGCCGCTGGCCAGAGAGGCCCGCGACGCGCTCCGTCTCGATCCCGCCATCGCCGCGGAACTCGCCCGCGCGCTGGCCGAGCGCCTGCCCGCGCGGCTCGAGGATGGCGGGGTCATCGCCGCCGGCTACGACGGGGAGCTCGACGCGCTGCGCCGGCTGCGCGACGGCGGGCGGGAGGCGATCGCCGCACTCCAGCTCGACCTCGCACAGGCCTGGGGCGTGGCAAGCCTCAAGATCCGCCACCACCAGCAATTCGGCTTCCTCGCCGAGCTGCCCGCCGCCGCCGGGGAGAAGCTGCTGCGCGAGGCGCCGAAGGGCATCGCGCCGGACCACGCGCCGATCCACCGCCAGACCATGGCCAACGCCATCCGCTTCACCTGCGCGGCCCTCGCCGAGCTCGACCGCAAGGTGGCCGAGGCCGGCGACCGCGCCGCGGCACGCGAACGCGCCTGCGTCGCCCATCTGCGCCGGATGCTGCTCGATGCCGGCACGCCGATCGCGGAGGCCGCGCGCGCGCTCGCCGAGCTCGACGTCCATGCCGCTGCCGCCGCGCTCGCGGCGGAGGGCGGCTGGTGCCGGCCCGAGGTCACCGACCGCCCCGATTTCCGCATCGTCTCCGGCCGCCACCCGGTGGTCGAAGCCGCGCTGCGCCGCGGCCGCGGCCCCGCCTTCGTGCCGAACGACTGCGACCTCTCGCCCGGCCGCCGGCTCTGCCTGCTGACGGGGCCGAACATGGCGGGCAAGTCCACCTGGCTGCGGCAGAACGCATTGATCGTCGTGCTCGCCCAGGCCGGGCTCTTCGTGCCGGCGGCCGAGGCGCGGATCGGGCTGGTGGACCGGCTCTTCAGCCGGGTCGGCGGCGGCGACGACATCGCCGGGGGCCGCTCCACCTTCATGGTGGAGATGGCCGAGACCGCGGCGATCCTGAACGGCGCCACGCCGCGATCCCTCGTGGTCCTGGACGAGGTCGGGCGCGGCACCGCGACCTGGGACGGGCTCGCCATCGCCTGGGCGGTGACCGAGGCGCTGCACGACCGCATCCGCTGCCGCGCGGTCTTCGCCACCCATTTCCACGAGCTGACCGCGCTCGCCGGCCGCCTGCCGGAGCTCCGCCTGGCCTGCATGCGGGTGCGCGAATGGCGCGGGGAGGTGGTGTTCCAGCACCTCGTCGGCGACGGCGCGGCCGAGAAATCCTGGGGCGTGCATGTCGCCCGCCTCGCCGGCGTGCCGCGCGGCGTGCTGACCCGCGCCGGCCAGGTGCTGGCGGCGCTCGAGGCCCGCGCGCGGGCGGGCGGGCCCGATGCGCTCGCCGCCGAGCTCCCGCTCTTCGCGCAGGGCGCGCCGCAAGCGGCGCCCGCCGCCGCATCGGCCGACCCGCTGCACGCGGCGCTGGCAGAGCTGGACCCCGACGCCCTATCCCCGCGCGAGGCGCAGGAGGCGCTCTACCGCCTCAAGTCCATCGTGACCGGCCCGATTGCCGCGTTGCAACACGACGACACTGTTGCCGGGGCTTCCGAGACGTTATCGTGACCGCGTGATGCCGATGAGCCTCGCGCATGCGCCGGATGCGGCGGGGTCTCCCTCCGCCGAAACGCCGGATGTGCTGCCCGACCTGGTCGCCGCGCTGCTCGATGGCGGCCGGCCCGTTCCGCGCGACGAGGCGCTGGGGCTGCTGCGCCGCCAGCTCGGCCGCATCCAGGGCAAGGTGCAGCGCGCCTTCGAGGCGCATGAGCTCTCGGGCCTCGCCGCCGCCCGCTGGCTTGCCGCGCTGACCGATGGCCTGGTCGCCGCGATCCATGCCTACACCGTCGCCATGGTGCCGACGGGCCCCGAGAACGGCCGGGCGGGCGAGCCCGGCTTCGCGCTGATCGCCACCGGCGGCTACGGGCGCGGCGTGCTGGCGCCCTATTCGGATATCGACCTGCTCTTCCTGTCGGACCGGCCGCTCGGGCCACAGGGCCGGCGCGCGGTGGAGTTCATGCTCTACCTGCTCTGGGATCTCGGGCTGAAGGTCGGCCACGCGACGCGCACCGTCGCCGAATGCATCGAGGATGCGCGCGGCGACGTCACCGTCCAGACCGCGCTGATCGACGCCCGCTTCCTCGCCGGGGAGCGCGCGGTGTTCGACCGCTTCGACGCCGACTTCGCCGGCTTCCGCCGCGATTCGGGCCTCGCCGCCTTCCTCGCCGCCAAGCGGGCGGAGCGCGCGGCGCGCCACGCGCGCTACGGCGACAGTCCCTTCCTGGTCGAGCCGCACGTCAAGGAAGGCCGCGGCGGGCTGCGCGACCTGCAGACGCTCTACTGGCTGGCGCGCCACGCCTTCGGCGTGCAGCGCATGCCGGAGCTCGTGGGCGCTGACAGCCCGGGCGGCGGCCTGCTGACCCCGCAGGAGGCGCGCGCCATCCGCCGCGCCTGGAACTTCCTCTGGACCGTCCGCTTCCATCTCCACTACGTCACCGGCCGCGCCGAGGAACGCCTGACCTTCGACCTGCAGCCCGTGGTCGGCGCCCGCATGGGCTACACGCGGCACGGCGTGCAGGACGGCGTCGAGCGCTTCATGAAGCACCTGTTCCTCACCGCGCGCGACGTGGTGCGGCTGACGCGGCTGCTGGAGCCGGGGCTGGAACGCGCGGCACTCGGCCCGCCCGCCGTGCAGCCGCCGGGCGACGCCGCGCTGACCGCGGCGGGCATGGCGCTGGCCGACGGCAAGGTGCTGTTCTCGCCCGACCGCGCGGTGGCGGAAGATCCGGCCATCATGCTGCGGCTGGTGCGCGCCGCGCGCGACCGCGGGCTCGAGATCCATCCGCTCGCCTTCCGCGCGCTGGTGCGCAATGCGCGCTACGCCATCCGGCTGCGCGGCGAGCCCGGCGCGGCCGCGCTGTTCCTCGACATCCTGTGCGGCCGCGATTCGGCGCGGTGGCTCCGCGTGCTGAACGAGGTCGGCTTCCTCAGCCGCTTCATCCCCGACTGGGCGCGCATCGTCGGGCTGATGCAGTTCGACACCTATCACGTCTACACGGTGGAGGAGCACACGATCGAGGCGATCGGCGTGCTCGGCCAACTCGAGCGCGGCGAGCTGCACGAGATCGCGCCCGTCGCGTCCGAGCTGATCGGCCAGGTCCAGTCGAAGCGCGCGCTCTATGTCGCGGTGCTGCTGCACGACATCGCCAAGGGCCGCGGCGGCGACCATTCCGAACTGGGCGCCGAGATCGCGCTGGAGCTCTGCCCGAAATTCGGCCTGACGCCGGAGGAGACGGAGACCGTCTCCTGGCTCGTGCTGAACCACCTGCTCGTCAGCCAGACCGCCTTCAAGCGCGACATCGACGACCCGAAGACGATCCTCGACATCGCCGAGACGGTGCAGTCGCCGGAACGGCTTCGCCTGCTGCTGGTCCTCACGGTGGCCGACATGCGCGCCGTCGGGCCGAAGGTCTGGAACGGCTGGAAGGCGACGCTGCTGCGCGAGCTCTACTGGCGCGTGGCGGAAGTGCTGGCCGGTGGCCTCTCCGTGCCGGAGCGCGACACGCGCGTCGCCCGCGCGCGCCAGGCCGCTGCCGCGCTGATCGCGGACATGCCGCGGGAGGAGGTGGAGCGCTTCCTCTCCCTCGGCTATCCGGGATACTGGCTCTCCTTCGACCCCGACACCCATGCGCGCCATGCGCGGATGATCCAGGAAGCCGACGGCGCCGGCGCGCCGCTCACCGTGCGTACCCGGGTGATCGAGGCGCGCGCGGTGACCGAGGTGACGGTCTACGTCACCGACCATCCCGGCCTCTTCAGCCGCATCGCCGGCGCGCTGGCCGTGGCCGGCGCCAGCATCGTCGATGCGCGCATCCACACCATGACCAACGGCATGGCGCTCGACACCTTCTGGGTGCAGGACGCCGCGGGCGGCGCCTTCGACGCGCCGCACCGCCTGGCGCGGCTCGCCGTGCTGATCGAGCAGTCGCTGTCAGGGCGGCTGAGGCTGGATGCGGAGATCGGCAAGCTCCGGCGGGAGCCGGCGCGGCTGCGCGCGGTGCAGATCCCGCCGCGCGTCGTGCTCGACAACCACGCCTCGAACTCGCACACGGTCATCGAGGTGAACGGCCGCGACCGGCCCGGCCTGCTGCACGACGTGACGGCCGCGATCAGCGAGCAGGGGCTGCAGATCGGCTCCGCCCACATCACCACCTATGGCGTGCGCGCGGTCGACGTCTTCTACGTGAAGGACGTCTTCGGCCTGAAGGTCGAGAACGAGCGCAAGCTGGCGACGCTGCGCGGCGCGCTGCTCACCGCCCTCGGCGGCCCCGACGCCCCGCCGGCCGAGGACGCGGTCGCCCGCGCCGTCTGAACGCCCGCCCCGCCGCCGCGTTGTGCCCTGCGACCAGCAGGGGCACCCAGATGTCGGACGAGAGCGGGCGGAAGGGCGGCAGTTCCTTCACGGGCAGGCAGGACACCGCGACGAAGACGGCGCGCCCGACCAGCGTCGGCCCGCACCATGCGCGTGACAAGCAGGAGGATCCGGCCAATCCCGGCATCACGCCGGAGGCGGGCTACGGCGCCGAGATCGCGCGCAACAACGAGGCCGCCTCGAAGCAGCCGGCCGGCCGCACCGGCGCCGCCCAGCGTCCGGAGGCCGGGACCGGCGAGCCGACGCTGACGCCGGAGGAGATGGAGGCGAAGTCCGGCCCGCCGCGCGACGCCCCGCCGCTGACCGGCACGGCAACGGAGTAGCCCCGCCCTCCGCGCTTCCCTATCCTCCCCGGCTTCACGGACGGGGACGGGGTGCGGTGACGGAAACGCAGCCGGCGAGGCTGGCGGTGCTGATCGATGCCGACAACGCGCAGCCCTCCGTCATCGGGGCGCTGCTCGCCGAGGTCGCGAAATACGGCGTGCCGGTCATCCGCCGCGCCTATGGCGACTGGACGACGCCGAATCTCGGCGGCTGGAAGGGCGTGCTGCTGGACCACGCCATCCAGCCGATCCAGCAGTTCCGCTACACGGTGGGCAAGAACGCCACCGACAGCGCGATGATCATCGACGCGATGGACCTGCTCCACGCGCACCGCTTCGGCGGGTTCTGCCTCGTCTCGAGCGACAGCGACTTCACCGGCCTGGCGCGCCGCATCCGGGAGGAAGGGATGCTCGCCCTCGGTTTCGGCGAACGGAAGACGCCGCGCCCCTTCGTCGCCGCCTGCGACCGCTTCATCTACACCGACCTGCTCGGTGTCCAGCCGGCGCTGCCGCCGAAGGCCGGTGGGCGCCGCCCGGCACCGGCGCCGGAGCCGGTGCCGGTCGAGCTGCTCGCCAGCTCGGTCGAGGCGGCCGCCGACGATTCCGGCTGGGCCAATCTCGGCGTCGTCGGCGCGAAGATCGCGCAGCAAGCCCCCGATTTCGACACGCGCCGCCACGGCCACCCGAAGCTCAGCGACCTCTTCGCGGCACTGCCGGACGCCTTCGAGATGGAGAGCCGCAAGCAGGGCAACGGCGTGCTGCGCCTGGTGCGGATCCGCTCGCCCGCCTGACGCCGCTCCGGCCGCTGCGGTCAGCGCGACGACTGGGTGGGCCGCGGCGCGCCGCTCGGCGGCGGAAGGCTGGGCGAGGGCGAGGCGGTCGGTGCAGCCTGGCGCACCGCGCCGCGCATCGCGCCCGCGCCGCTCTCCGCCGGCTTACCGAAATTCGGATCGACGACGAGGCATTCCGGCCAGGGCTGGCACGGGCGCGCCGGCACGGCCGGCGTCGCGGTCTGCGCGAGGGCGCCCGCCGCGGGCAGGGAAGCGAGGCAGGCCGCCAGGAGGATGCGACGCATCAGGGACCTCCATTGCCGGGGAAGGGCACGACCGTGACCGCGCGGTAGCCGATCACGATCGGCCGCGCGAAGGTCTGGCTGACGGACACGCCACGCGAATCCGCGCTGCTGACCTGGATGGTCGCGCCGTCGGCGGCGACGCGGGGGCCGCCAGGGCTCCCCGCCGGCGGCTCGGCCGGGCGCGCCGCGCCCAGCGTGCCGTCGGTGCCGACCGTTCCCTCCAGCACGCGGCGCTGCTCGATCTGGCGCGCGAGGAAGACATAGTTGACCAGACGCAGCGCGACCTGCGGGCGCGGACCGTCCGGCTTCTCGGCTTCCAGTGCGCGCGCGCCGAGGGCGTAGCGCATCAGCCCCTCGATGTAGTTGGTGCTGCAGCGCAGCCGCACCTCGTTGCACCAGGCCAGCAGCGCATGCGTCGCGTCGGTCACCGGCACGCCGTAGCCGAGCGCGTGCGGCACGCTGATCTCGTCCACGAGGTTGAGGCTGCGCGTGCCCGCGAAGGCGCCGAGCCAGGTTCCGCCCTCGGCACTCACCTGCACCGTCCGCTTCACGCGCGAGGTCGGGAAGCTGACGAGCGAGAGCGAGATGGGCTGCGTCGGATCGGGGCCACCCACCTCCAGGCGCAGGCGCTCGTTCTCGCGCCGCGCCTCCTCGGTCTGCGCGGCGTCGGCGAAGAGGGGGCGGCGGCGCGCCGAAACCGTCAGGTGCTCCCGCAGGTCGATGTGGCCGACCCTCACGGAGCGGCTGAGCAGGCTCGGCGCCAGCTCGTCCTCCTCGCCGCCGGGCGGGATCAGCACGGCCCAGAGGTCGCCGACATGCATGTCCTCGGTCGGCGGGTAGATCGCGCGGATGCCGAGGCTGGCGATGCTGGCGTACCATTCATCCACCACCGTACGGTTGTCGCCGCCGGGCAGCGCGGGCTCGTCGGGCCGGGTGGCGACGAAGACCAGGGCGGCGGCCGCGATCATCCCGAGCACGGGCAGCGCCAGCCGCCGGAGCGCCGCGCGGGTGGGAGATGCTGCCGTTCCGGAGATCGTTTCGGGGCGGGATGCGACGGCGCCGTCCATGGCGCTTCCTCCTCTGCCGACCGGTCCGGGCCGGCAGGGGAAACCTAGGACTGAAGCAGGGCAGGCCGGAACGAAATTTCGCCGAAAGGTTGTCCGGCGACTACCCCAGCAACCGGCCGATCACCCGTGCGGTGTAGTCCACCACCGGCACGATCCGCCCGTAGTTGATACGCGTCGGGCCGACCACGCCGATCGCGCCCACGATCCGCTGGTCCTGCGCGTTGCGGAAGGGTGCCACGACCATCGAAAGTCCGGCGCTGTCGAACAGGCCGCTCTCGGCGCCGATGAAGATCTGCACACCCTCGCCGCGCTGGGCGAGGTCGAGCAGGCGGATCATCGTCTCCTGCGTCTCCAGCCGCTCGAACAGGCCCTGGATCTCCTGCACGCGCTGCATCTGGTCCAGGTTCTGCAGCAGCTTCGCCTGGCCGCGCAGGATCAGCGTGCCGCCGACCCCGCCCGACCATGTCGCCAGCCCGGCCTCGACCACCTGATGCGTCAGAGCATCCAGCGCGGTGCGGTTGGCGGCGATCTCCGCCTGCACGGCGGTCCGCGCCTCGTCCAGCGTGCGGCCCGAGAGCCGCGCGTTGAGGTAGTTGCCGGCCTGCACAAGGGCCGAGGGCGGCAGCCCGGCTGGCACCTCGATCACCCGGTTCTCGACCTGCCCGTCGGCGGTGACCAGCACCACCAGCGCGCGGCCCGGGCCGAGGGCCACGAACTCGATGTGGCGCAGCGGCGCCTCGCTCTTCGGCGCGACGACGAGGCCGGCGGCGCCCGCCAGCCCGCTCAGCATCTGCCCCGCCTCGGCCAGCGTGTCCTGCAGGCTGCGCCCGCCCGCGGCGCAGCGCACGGCGATCGCGTCGCGCTCCTCCTCCGCCAGCGCGCCGAACTGCAGCAGCCCATCCACGAAGAGCCTGAGGCCCCGCTCGGTCGGCAGGCGCCCGGCCGAGGTGTGCGGCGCATAGAGCAGCCCGGCGTCCTCGAGATCGGCCATGACGTTGCGGATGGTGGCGGGCGAGAGTGCCTGCGGGAGGCGACGCGACAGGGTGCGGCTGCCGACCGGCTCGCCGGTGGCGACGTAGAGCTCCACGAGCTCGCGCAGGATGGCGGCGCCGCGGTCGTCGAGACCGGGCGGAAGGATCGGCGTGGCCGACGCCCGCGACGCGGCCTGGCTCAGGCTGGGGCGGGGCGGCCGGTGCATCGGACCCATATGGGCTCTCCCGGACCGTCTTGCTTGCAGGAAACGCTAGGGGCGGCGTCGAGGTTGGGTCAACATGCGGGCGATGATGCGGCGGGCGATCCTTCTCGGGCTGGTGCTGGCGGGGCCGCCGATGGGGCCAGCGGGCGCGCAGGATCCGGGCTACCGGATGGTCACGCCCCCGCAGCAGACGCCGCTGCCCTGGCACGGCGCACCTGCCCCCTTGGCGGCACCCGGCGCGCAGGCCGCGCCGCCCGACCTCGCCGCGAACCACCAGCGCCTGCGCCAGAGCCGCCAGGCGCGGGAGGCGGAGGAGATGCGGAACGCGCTGATCGGCAACGCGCTGCGCCCGCGCAACCGCTGAAGCGCGCATGCGCGCGGCGCTCGCCCTCCTGCTGCTCGCGCTCGCGCTGCCGGCACGCGCCGAGACCGATCCCTGGACCGCCTGCGCCCGCGCGATCTCCGCGGCCGAACAGGGGGCAGGGCTGCCGGCCGGCCTGCTGCTGGCCATCGCGCGCGTCGAGAGCGGGCGGCCGCGCCCGGGCGGCGGCATCGCGCCATGGCCGCATGCGATCAACGCCGGCGGCGAGGGCCGCTTCCCGCCGACGCGCCAGGCCGCCATCGCCGAGGTCGAGGCCTTCCGCGCGCGCGGCGTGCGGTCGGTCGATGTCGGCTGCATGCAGGTGAACCTGTTCTTCCACCCGGACGCCTTCGAGAGCCTCGACGCCGCCTTCGACCCGTCGCGCAACGTCGCCTATGCGGTGCGCTTCCTGCGCGATCTGCGGGCGCGCACCGGCAACTGGGCCGATGCGATCGCCGGCTACCACTCGGCCACGCCGGGGCGGGGCCTGTCCTACCATGCGCGGGTCAACGTGCAGCGCGTGGCAGGCGGGACGCTGATGTCCTCGCCCGCCCTGTTGCGCGACCTTTGCGCGGTGGGGCGGCGGCCGGCGGTGCTGGTCGCGCCGAACGGCAGGCCGCGCGTGGTCTGCCGAGGCGGGCGGGGCTGACGTTAATTGCAGCCGGCGATTCACGCCGCGTCCGTGCCCGCCTTCGGCGTTCACGGCCAGGGCGATCGCGGGCTAGAAGGCGCCGCATGATCCTCCGTCGCGCGCTGCTGCTCTCGACCCTGCCGATGCCCGCCCTCGCCGCGCCGGCGCAGCGCGGCCCGCGCAAGGTGGAGGCCCGGCTGCGAGCCGGGGCGCCGCCCGTGACGCTTGAGCTCGCCGCCGTCCCGCGCGAGCGGATCGTGCGCATCCGCGCGGCCGGCGCGGTGACGGGCGAGGTGGTGCTGCCCTCGCAGCTCGGCGGCGTGGGCTCGGCGCGGGTGCTGCCGCTGGCGGGGCGCGAGGTGGTGGTGGTGAACATGGCCGGCCTGAACGGGCCGGGCGTCACCCAGCTTCTCGGCGCCGTCATCGCCGCCGACGACGAGGGTCGGCTGCGGATCATCGGGATCGAGAACCTCGACGCGCGCGAGACGAGCACCTGCGAAAGCACGGGCCGCCTGCTGGCGCGGCCGGAGGCGGGCGAGGGCGGCACGCTGCGCCTCGCCTGGGAGTTCCGGCGCGAGCGCGGCGCCTGCGGCGAGCGCTGGGCGGGCCGCCCGGTGCGCGAGGCCTGGGCGGAGGCGCTCACCTGGGACGGGCGCGGCGCGCTGCGCGGCGAGGCGCCGGCGGATGCGCCGCCGCTCCGCCGCGCCATCGCCGCGGCGCGGGCGAAGGTCGCGGCGATGCTCGCCGCGCCGGTGGCCGACCTGCGCGGCGCGCCGTGGGAGGATACGGGCGTGACCGACCTGATCCTGCTCGGCCTCGGCTGATCGCTGGACGCGGCCCCCGCACGCGCGCTACGGGGCCGCATGATCGAATTCCCCGCCGGCTTCAAGGCTCCCTTCGTCCGCCCCTCCGGCCGTGTCGCCGACCAGCTGCGGGAGGTCACGCTGACCCCGCGCGCGGCACGGCACGCGGAAGGCTCCTGCCTCATCCGCTTCGGCGTGACCGAGGTGCTCTGCACCGCGAGCATCGAGGGCAAGGTGCCGCCCTTCCTGCGCAATTCTGGCCAAGGCTGGGTGACGGCGGAATACGGCATGCTGCCGCGCGCCACCCACACCCGTGGCGACCGGGAAGCCGCGCGCGGCAAGCAGTCGGGGCGCACGCAGGAGATCCAGCGGCTGATCGGGCGCAGCTTGCGCGCCGTCACCGACCTCAAGGCGATGGGGGAGATGACGGTGACGCTCGACTGCGATGTGCTGACCGCCGATGGCGGCACGCGCACGGCGTCCATCACCGGCGCCTGGGTGGCGCTGCACCTCGCCTTCCAGCATGCGATGGGGAAAAACATCCTCAAGAAGAACCCGCTGCGCGACCAGGTCGCGGCGATCTCCTGCGGGGTGTGGAACGGCACGCCGGTGCTCGACCTCGACTACGAGGAGGACAGCAAGGCCGAGACCGACGGCAACTTCGTCATGACCGGCGCGGGCGGCGTGGTGGAGGTGCAGGCCACCGCCGAGGGCGCGCCGTTCAGCGAGGCGGAGCTGACGGCGCTGCTCGGCCTGGCGCGCAAGGGCACGGGCGAGCTCTTCGCGAAGCAGCGCGAGGCGATCGGGGCGTGATGACACGCCGGATCTTCGCCGGCCCGAAGCTCGTCCTCGCCACGCACAACGCCGGCAAGCTGCGCGAGGTCGCGGATCTGCTGGCGCCCTGGGGCTTCGAGGTCGTCAGCGCTGGCGCGCTCGGCCTGCCGGAACCGGCTGAGACCGAGGACAGCTTCCTCGGCAATGCGCGGATCAAGGCGCTGGCAGCGTCGCGCGCGAGCGGGCTGCCGGCGCTGGCCGACGACAGCGGATTCTCGGTCGCCGCGCTGGATGGCGCGCCGGGCGTGCGGACGGCGGATTGGGCGGAGACGCCGACCGGGCGCGACTACGCGATGGCGATGGGGAAGGTGGAGCGGCTCGCGCGTCACGCGCCGGACCGCCGCGCCTGGTTCTCCTGCGCGCTCGTGCTCGCCTGGCCGGACGGTCACAGCGAGGGCGTCCTCGGCGAGGCGCATGGACGCTGGGTCTGGCCGCCGCGCGGGACGAACGGCTTCGGCTACGATCCGATGTTCGTCCCCGACGGGCACGAGCTGACCTTCGGCGAGATGGAGCCGGACGCGAAGCACGCGATCAGCCACCGGGCGGCAGCCTTCGCGAAGCTGCGGGACTGCCTGCCGAGGCTGCGTGTCTGATCGCGCGCCTCAGTCGCCCTCACGCGTCAGGGTAGTCCAAGGACGCCTTAGGGCAGCGAGACGCGACGGACATACCAGGGCAGCGACAGCACGCTGACGAGTTGCTCGGAGCCGTCAAAGAGACTGCCGAGGCGCGGTCCCGCAGCGCTGAAGGCGAAGTCCTCGACACGTTCCGTGCCGGCCGCGCGGAGAAGCGAGGTGCCCTGGTCGATCTGATAGATCCGATGGAACTCCCCGTTGCGACCCGAGTAGGCCCGCTGCTGAAGCGTTCCGCGGGTGGGCGTCGCCACCACATGGCGCATGCGCAGCTCGAACCGCTCGCCCTCGCCCGTGCTCAAGCTCCACCGCTCCTGTCCGCGATGCACGCCATCGGCGCTGGCGGTGACAGTGCGCTCGAAGGTGATCGCTGCCGGCACGTAGACGCCGTAGGGGCCGGGCGAAGCCTCGGGCGATGAGGTGAATCCGGCGACGACGACCGGCCCGGCACCGCCCGTCGCCGGGTTGCGCCCGGGCACTGCGACGACCAGAGCCTGGCCGGCGCCGCCGGGTATCGGACGCCCTTCGGCGTCCTGAGTGACCAGGCGGTCGGTCAGCACGATGATGAGATTCGCACCCTGCGCCGGGCCGGAGGCGGCAGGGTTGGCCTGCCAACCAGGCGGAAGCAGGCGCTGAGCAGCAGCGTCGGAGATGCGAAAGAAGAGCTGAGTCCGGACCTCCACGCTCGTTTCCGCAAGCGTCTGGCTGCGGGCGGGTTCCTGCACGCCGACGGAGCCGGCCAGGGCAAGGGCGAAGGGCGCGATTTTTCGCCGTGGAAACCGAAGAAGCATGCTTGTTTCCCCCTCGATTGCTCAAGATGTAACGCCGCGGGTGTCGCGGTCGCAACCGAAACGTGGCGCCGGCGAAATCGTGTGATCTCGTCTGCCGGCCGCCCGCAGCCCCAGGGGTTGAAGCCCTCCGACCTCGCCCTTTCTTTGCGGCAAGAAACCGGGAGACCTTCACCATGCGCGCCATTCAGGCGGCGCTGTTCGGCGCTGCGGTCATGTTCTCGGGCGGCGCCTCCGCGCAGCCGGTGATCAGCCAGGCGCCGCCGCCCGACGTCGCAGGCGTGCGCGTGGTGACCGTGGCGGAAGGCTTCGAGCGCCCCTGGGGCCTGGCGTTCCTGCCCGATGGCTCGATGCTGGTGACGGAACGGCCGGGCCGCCTGCGGATCGTGCGCGACGGGCACATCGACCCGCGGCCCGTGGCCGGCGTGCCGCCCGTGCATGCGATGGGACAGGGCGGGCTGCTCGACGTTGCGCTGCATCCCGACTTCGCCCGCAACCGCACGATCTTCCTGAGCTACGCGCACGGCAATGCGGAGGCGAACCGCACGCGGCTCGCCCGCGCGGTGCTCGACCCGCAGGCGATGGCGCTGCGCGACCTGCGCGTGATCTTCGAGGTGGATCGCGAGAAATCCTCCAACGCGCATTTCGGCAGCCGCATCCTCTTCCTGCCCGACGGCACGCTGCTGCTGACGGTGGGCGATGGCGGCAACCCGCCGAACAGCCTCGACGGCCGCCCGATCCGCGAGATGGCGCAGGACCGCGCCAACCACATCGGCAAGATCCTGCGGCTGAACGAGGACGGCACGGTGCCGGCCGACAATCCCTTCGTCGGCGTCGCCGGCGTACGGCCCGAGATCTTCACCTGGGGCAACCGCAACAACCAGGGGATCGCCTGGGACCCGGTGCGCCGCACGATCTGGGCGAACGAGCATGGCAGCCAGGGCGGCGACGAGCTCAACCGCATCGAGCGCGGCCGCAACTACGGCTGGCCCGCGGTGACGCACAGCGTCGAATACCGCAGCGGCAACCAGATCGCGCCGGCGCGCAGCGCGCCCGACATGACGGATCCGGCGCTGGTCTGGATGACGACGACCGCCCCCTCGGGCCTCGCGGTCTACACCGGCGACCGCGTGCCGGCCTGGCGCGGCGACCTGTTCAGCGGCGGGCTGCGCAGTCAGGACGTGCGGCGCATCCGCCTCGACGCGGCGGGCAACGTGATGGGGGAGGAAGCGATCCGCGTCGGGCGGCGCATCCGCGACGTTCGGCAGGGGCCGGACGGCTTCCTCTACCTGCTGACCGACGATCCGCAGGGCGCGCGTATTTTACGGATCGAGCCGCAATAGAACTGGACCGGCCCCATCCGCGCCGGCGAGTCTCGGCGTGGATGGGAGGGAGGCGGCGATGAAGCCGGGCGGATGCCTCTGCGGCAAGGTGCGCTTCGCGGTGGACTCGCCGCCGATCCGCGTCACCATCTGCCATTGCCGGTGGTGCCAGCACGCGACCGGCACGGCCTACATGATCGAACCGATCTTCCCGCGCGCCGCGCTGCGCGTGACGGCGGGCGAGCCCGCGGTCTTCACCGAGCCCTCGCGCGGCAGCGGCAAGCTCATCCATGCCCATTTCTGCCGGGACTGCGGCACGCGGCTCTGGCTCACCTTCGAGCGCTTCCCGGAGGTGCTCGGCGTCTATGCCGGCGTCTTCGACGACCCGACCTGGTTCCCGATCGGGCCGGAGAACGCCAGGGTCATCTTCACCTCGACCGCCCGGCCCGACGCGATCCTGCCGGCGGGCCTCGCCTGCTTTGCCGAGCATGTCACGGACAATGCCGGCGTGCCGCAGGTGCCGGTGACGCACGCCGCGCCGCATCCGGTCGGAACGGGCTGACCGGCGCGGGCGTTGGCCGTCCTTACAGCGAGAAGGGGACGCAGATGGCCCGCAAGCAGCCCGACATCCGCCGCGACCAGGGCAAGACCGGCGAGGACACCACCGGCACCGCGACCGGCGCCAGGGGACAGCCGATGGGTGGCGAGAAGGACGCCCGCGGCCTGACCGTGGATGGCACCGGCTTCGGCGAGGAACTCGAGGAGGAAGGCGGCCAGGCCGGCGGCGCGCATCCGAAGCCGACCGGCCCGCATCTCGATCCGAAGGGCGACTGACGTTTTCCCTTTCCCGGTCGCGCCGGCCGCCGCAGCATGCGGCGACCGGCGACAGACCGGACGGAGGAAGACGCCAGATGACGCTCACCCGCCGCGCGGCGCTGCTCGCCGCGCCCGCCCTGGTCCTCGGCGCAGGGGCCCGGGCGCAGGCCTTCCCGAACCGGCCGGTGCGCATCGTCGTGCCCTACACGCCGGGTGGCGTCTCCGACATCACGGCGCGGCTGATCGCCGATCCGATGGCGGCCGCGCTCGGCGTGGCCGTGCCGGTCGAGAACCGGGCCGGCGCGGATGGCGTGATCGGCACCGACGCCGTGGCGAAGGCCGCGCCCGATGGCCACACGCTCGCCCTCGTCTCCGTCGCGCATCCGGTCAACGCGGCCTTCTACCGCCTGCCCTTCGACACGATGCGCGACTTCAGCTTCATCACGCTGACCACGCGCACGCCGCTGGTGCTCTGCGCCGCGCGGGGCTTCGCCGCCTCGACGCCGACGGAGCTGATTGCACATGCGCAGCGCAACCCGCGCGGCCACGTGACCTTCGCGGGCACCGGCGGCGTGGTGCGCCTCGCCCCCGTGCTCTTCGCGCAGCGGGCGGGGATCGAGATGACCTACGTGCCCTATCGCGGCAGCACCCAGGCGCATCCCGACCTGATCGCCGGCCGCGTGGACATCATGTTCGACACCGTCCCCGCCGCGCTGACGCACATCCAGGCCGGCTCGCTGAAGGCGCTGGCGACCACGGGTGCCACGCGCGCGCCGCAACTGCCGGATGTCCCGACGCTCGCCGAGACGATGGCCGGCTTCGAGGCCTCGACCTGGGGCATGGTGATCGGCCCGGCGAACCTGCCCGCGCCGGTGACGGAGCGGCTGCACCGCGAGATCGTAGCCGCCGTGCGCCGCCCCGACATCGTCGAGCGCCATCGCCAGCTCGGCGCCGAGGTCGTCACCTCCAACCCGGACGAGACGCGGAGCTTCGTGGCGGCCGAGCTCGAGAAATGGGGCGCGGCCGCGCGCGCCGCGGGCGTGCAGCCGCAGAACGCGGGGTAGGGCGGTCCCGCCGCGCGGCGCGGCCCACTCCGCGCGGATCCTGGCGTTCCGCACCAGCCCGCGCCAAGTGATGCGGTCGCGGCGCGTGACTTTGCTGCGGCGTGGCGCCGCCCGGCCGGCAGCGTGTAGCCGTCGGGCCGCGCCGGCCAGCCCTGTGCAGGGGCCGGTCGCGACAGCGCGGGCGGCCCCGCGGCGAGCAGGTGACGTCGGGGAGGCGCGATCATCCCGGACGGCTCCTGCGGCGGGCAAGTCATGTCCGGAACGAGGCGCGGCTGCTCACGGCGGCGTGCCGGGCGGAGCTTCCATCGCCGCCCATTCCGCGGCCGTGAAGCGTGGCGTGATGTGCTGCGGACAGTTCCAGTCATGGCCCGACACCTCCACCAGCATCGCCGCGCGCGCCAGGCGAGCGAGCCCCGGGGGCACGAGGGCCGCCACCAGCGCCGGATCCTCGACCAGCCGCGCATGGCCGAGCAGCTTCAGGCGCCGCCGCCGCGCGTGATCGAGGAAGAACAGCGCGACCCGGTCGTTGCCGCGCAGGTTCCCGGCGGTGACGTGCTGGCGGTTGCCCGACAGCTCCGCGAAGCCGAGCGTCCGCGCATTGAGGGCGCGGACGAAGCCGGGCGGCCCGCCGCGATGCTGCACATAGGGCCAGCCGGTCTCCGACACGGTGGCCATCAGGAAGCCGTCGCGTGCGGCGATGAAGGCGGCCTCCGCGGGGCCGAGCGCCGAATCCTCGCGCCCCTCCGCAGCCATCCGCGCACAGGCCGCGAAGGAGCCGTCGCGCGCCTGTTCAGCCTGCACCGCCGGCGTGAAGGCAAGCGCCGCGAAATGCCGTCCCATCGCCGCGGCGCCTCAGGCCGCCCGCCGCACCGGCGGGAAATCCACCGGCGTGGCGGCGAAGGTGTTCACCCGGTTGGTCAGCAGGTTGAGCGCGACATGCGCGAGATCTCGACCGCAGCCGCGTCGTCCCAGCCGGCCGCGCGCAGCGCGGCGAGCGCCGCACCGTCCTCGCCGCGCGTCGCCAGCACGGCGCGCGCGAAGCGCAGCGCCGCGGCGTCCTTCGCATCGGGCGCGGCCCCGTCGAGCGCGGCCTCGATATCCGCGGCGCCGAGGCCCGCCCCCGCGCCGATCGTCGCATGCGCCGCCTGGCAGTAGTCGCAGCCATTCTCCGCCGCGACGGCGAGCGCGATGCGCTCGCGCAGCGCCGCGGGCAGCACGCCGGAGCCGAGCGCGCCGGCCAGCCCGAGATAGGCGCCGAGCGCCGAAGGCGACTGCGCCAGCACGCGCATCATGTTCGGCACCATGCCGAGCTTCGCGCGCACGCCGGCAAGCTGCGCGCGGGTGGCCGGGACGTCGTCCGGCACCAGGGGAATGCGGCTCATCTTCGGATCTCCTCTGCCCCGTCGCGGGGTGCCCCGGGATGGGACGGCCGAAAGATCATCCTTTCGCCGGGAGCCAAGAACGGCCTACTTCGACAAGGCAGTATTCCACGGAATGGAATGATGGACCGGCTCGACGAACTCCGGCTCTTCCTCGCCACCCTGGACGGAGGAAGCCTGGCCGAGGCCGGCCGTCGGCTCGGCCTCTCGCCGCCTGCGGTCACGCGCGGCCTTGCCGCGCTCGAGGCCCGTATCGGTGCCCGGCTGGTCGAGCGGAGCACCCGTCGCTGCCGTCCCAGCGCGGCCGGCGAGCGTCTGGCCGACCATGCGCGCCGCCTTCTCGCCGATTACGAGACCGCGCTGGCGGCAGCGGGTGGGGAAGCGGCGACGCCGCGGGGCCGGCTGCGCATCGCCGCGCCGCTGGTGTTCGGCCGCCGCCACCTGGCATCGGTCATCGCCTCCTTTCTGGTCGCGGAGCCGCTGGTCTCGGTCGAGCTGGTGCTGTCCGACCGCTACGCCGACCTGATCGAGGAGGGGCTGGATGTCGCGCTGCGCATCGGCGCGCTGGCGGACTCCGCGCTCACGGCGCGCCGGCTCGGCGAGGTGGGCATGCTGACCGTGGCGAGCCCGGCCTACGTCGCGGCCCATGGCATGCCGGCCGATCCGCGCGACCTCGCCGGCCATGCGCTGCTGCATTTCGCGGCGCCGGGCCAGCCGGCGGCGGAGTGGCGCTTCGCCGGTCCGCGCGGCGCTGTCGCCGTACCGGTCGCGCCGCGCTTCGGCGTCAACGCCGCCGAGCCCGCGATCGAGGCCGCGCTGGCCGGCGGCGGGATCGTGCGCGCCCTGTCCTACCAGGTGGCGGAGGCCCTGGCGGAGGGGCGGCTGCTGCGCCTGCTCGCCGCCTTCGAGCCGCCGCCGCGCCCGGTCTCGCTCGTCTTCGGGCCCGGCCGGCCTATGCCGGCGCGGCTGCGCGCCTTCCTCGACTTCGCCGCGCCACGCCTGGCCGCGCTGCCGGTGCTGCAGCTCCCCGGCGCTACATCGTCGCGATCGCCAGCCCCAGCAGCGCCGCGGCGGCCACGCCGATGACGACGAAGGTCAGGCTCATCCCCAGCACGCGCCAGCGGAAGTTCTCCGGCTCCTGCGCGATGCCGGTGGCGTGCAGGATCCGCCCCGCCAGCAGCAGCGTGCCGAGCACATGCAGCGCCGGGTCCGGCAGGCCGTTGATCTCGCCGAGCATCATCAGCAGCAGCGCGAGGGGGACGTATTCCGCGAAGTTGCCATGCGCGCGCGCCGCGCGCTCCACCACGCGGTGCGAGGTGCCGAGCGGAACGCGATAGGTCCGCCGCGCCTTGATCACGCGCGTCGCGAGCCAGACGAAGTAAAGGCCGAGCAGCCCCGCATAGAGTCCGGTGACGGGCAACATCAGGTGGTCTCCTTCACCTCGGCGCGTATTTCCGCCCTTTGGCCGCCCGAGATGCGCAGCACCTCATCCGGGGTCGTTGCGAAGACGTGCATCGGGGAGCCTGCGGCCGCCCAGACCCGGTCGAAGGCGAAGAGATCCTCGTCCACCAGCACGACGGGCGGCGAGAGGTGGCCGAGCGGCGCGACGCCGCCGATGGCGAAGCCGGTCACGTCGCGCACCCAGCCGCCATCGGCCCGCTTGATGGTCAGCCCCGTCGCCGCCGCGACCTTCGCCGTGTCCACCCGGTTGGCGCCGGAGGCGATCACCAGCACCACCCGCTCGCCCCCGCGGAAGACGATGGATTTGGCGATCTGCGCCACCTCGCAGCCCACGGCGGCGGCGGCGTCCGCCGCGCTGCGCGTGCCTTCCGGGAAGGCCTGAACGCTGTCCGCATGGCCGGCCGCCAGCAGCGCCGCCCGGACGCGTTCGACAGAACCTCCCGACATCGCCATATCCCCCATCGTGACCGAGTCGCTCGCCCTCTACATCCACTGGCCCTTCTGCGCCGCCAAGTGCCCCTATTGCGACTTCAACAGCCATGTCCGCGACCGCGTGGACCACGCGGCCTTCGCGGACGCCTTGCGGACGGAACTGGCGCGGGAGGCGGCGCGGGCGGGGCGGCGGCCACTCGCCTCCATCTTCTTCGGCGGCGGCACGCCGAGCCTCATGCAGCCCGGGACCGTCGCCGCGCTGATCGAGGACGCCACGCGCCTCTTCGACCCGCTGCCGGATCTCGAGGTCACGCTGGAGGCCAACCCGACCAGCGTCGAGCTCGGCAAGCTCCGCGATTTCCGTGCCGCCGGCGTCAACCGCGTCTCGCTCGGCGTGCAGGCGCTGGAGGCAGAGGCGCTGGCCTTCCTCGGCCGCAGGCACGACACGGCGGAGGCGATCCGCGCGCTGGAATTCGCCAGGCTGACCTTCCCGCGCGTGTCCTTCGACCTGATCTACGCCCGTCCCGGCCAGTCCGAATCGTCCTGGCGCACCGAGCTCCGGCGCGCGCTGGCGCTCGCCGCCGACCACCTCTCGCTCTACCAGCTCACCGTCGAGCCCGGCACGCAATTCGCCACGCTCCACGCCCGCGGCGCCTTCGCGCTGCCGGAGGGCGACGACGCAGCGCGCCTCTATGAGGCGACGGAGGAGGAAGCCGGACGCTTCGGACTTCTGCGCTACGAGGTCTCGAACTACGCGAAGCCCGGCGCCGAGAGCCGCCACAACCTCGCCTATTGGCGCTACGGCGACTACCTCGGCATCGGCGCCGGCGCGCATCAGCGCCTGACGCTCGGCGGTGAGATCCTCGCCGCGCGCCGCCACCGCGGCCCCGAGGAATGGCTCGCCCGCGTGCGCCGCGACGGCCACGCCGTGACGGAGGAGGAGGCGCTGACCCCGCGCGACCGCGCGCGCGAGGCGCTGCTGATGGGGCTTCGCCTGGCCGAAGGCGTGGACCCGGCGCGGATCGAGCGGCGCAGCACGCTGCCCTTCGACCAGTCGGTGGACCTCCGCATGCTCGACATGCTGCGGGAGGAGGCGCTGGTCGACTGGCGGGACGGGCGGCTGGCCGCGACGTCGGCGGGCCTCCTGCGCCTGGACGCGATCCTGCCGCTGCTGTTGCATTGAGCGAATGCGCACCGCCTTCCTCGGCGCCTATGGCTACGGCAACCTCGGCGACGAGCTGTGCCTGATCGAGGCGCTGCGCGCCTTCGCCTCGGAGGAGGCGCTGGCTTTCAGCGTCAACCCGGACTGGACGATGCGCTGCGTGCCGGGGCTCGCGGGCTGCTTCGCGGACGGCGCGGCGATGCTCGCGCTGCGGCCGCGCCGCGTCGTCTATGGCGGCGGCATGTTCGGCACCTCGGAGGCGTTCCGCGCCTGGATGCCGTGGCTCGTGCAGGCCGAGACGTCGGGCGCCGAGATCCATTTCCACAACCTCGGCGTCGCCTCGCTCGGGCGCGACCTGGGCTGGCTCGATGCCGCGGCGCTGGGCGTCTTCGCGCGGGCGGGCGGCTTCAGCGTGCGCGACTACCTGTCGGTGGAGCGCGCGATCGAGGGTGGCATCCCCCGCACGCCGCGGCTGACCTTCATCCCCGAGGCCGACATCCCCGCCGACCCCGCGCTGGCCGAGGCCGTGCTGCCGCGCGGGCGGCGCCTGCTCGGCCTCTCCATCATCCCGACGCCGCTGATGCGCGACGCGCTGCGGCACGAGGCCGCGCTGGTGCGCGCGCTGCTCGCGGAGTTCGCCGGTCACGCCGTGGTGCCGATCGTCAGCACCGTCCACGCCGACACGGCGGAGGAGGACGACATGGAGGGCTGCGCTGCCTTCCTGCGCGACTTCCTGCCGGAGGCCGAGGTCGCGGCGCCCTGCCTGCTCGACCGCACCCATTGGCAGGCGGAGCTGACGCCGGCGCGGCTGAAGGGCCTCGTCGCGCGCTGCGACACGCTGGTGACGCATCGCAAGCACAATGCGGTGCACGCAATCGGCGCGGGCGTGCGCGTCATCGGTCTGCACCCGCTCGAGGATCACAGCCTGCGGCGCACCTTCGTCACCCTCTCGCACCGGCTGCCGCCCGGGTCGCGCTGCGTCGGGCTGCTCTCGCCGTGACCCGCGCCCTGCTGCTGGCCGAGAGGCCCTTCGCGGAGCTGCGCTCCACCGCCATCCTCGAGGAGACGCGCGCCCATCTCGGCGGCGGGCCGGTGCTCGTCGCCGCCGCGGCGCCGGGCTGGGAGGCGGTCGCGCCCGGCGCCGATCCGGCCGCGCTCGGCCTCGGCCTCGTCGTGCTGGCCGGCGTCTTCGGCGAGCGCGAGGCGCTGGAGCAGGCGCTGCACCAGGCAGCGCGCGCCGTCGCGGCGGGCGCGCGGCTCGAGGTGCGCGGCCTGTCGCTGGAGCGTTCGGCGGCGCGGCGCGACCCGCCGGCCGGGCTCGACATCCTCGAGGCCGCCGCGACGCTGGAACTGCGCGACCACCACACCGCCAACGCGCTGCTCGTCTGGCGGGTCGCCGCGCCGTTCCGCATCTTCCCCTATCCGGAGCGCGCGGTCTGGCCGGATCCCGGAGCAGCCGAGGGACTGCCGGGGGGGGAAGCTGCTCGGCCTCGGCATCCTCGGCGACGGCGGCACGCTGCGCATGGCGGCGCGTTGCGGCGCGGCGCTGCGCGACCTCCTCGCGCCGTTCCGCGGCTGGCCGGTGGTGCCGCTGCCGGCCGGGGAGCCGGGATCGCGGGGGGACGACCTGGCCGGGGCGCGGGCCTTCGCCGCCGCGCATCTCGACGGGTCGCCGGTGCTGTTGCCGGAGCTCAGCGATCCGGCGCGGCGGCGCGCGCTGGATGTCGCGCGGCTGGCCGGGCTCGCGGCGCGCTGCGCGCATGTGGTCACGAACCAGGACCTGACGGCCGCGCTGGCGGTGGCGGCGGGGGTTCCGGTGCTGGGCCTCGCGCTCGGCGGCGACCGGCGGATCAAGTCCGTGCTGGCGACGCTGGCCAACATGCTGCCGCCGGGCTCGGCGCTGGTTCAGCCGCCGCCGGACCCGGCCTGACCCTCCCTGGCGAGGTCGAGCGCCCGCGCATAGACCTGCTTGCGCGGCAGGCCGGTCGCCGCCGCGACCACCGCCGCCGCGTCGCGCAGGCTGTTGCCCTCCATCGCGGCGCGGAGCTGTGCGTCGAGATCGGCCTCCGGCGTCGCCTCCTCCGGCGCGGGCCCAACCACGAGGCAGATCTCGCCCAGCGCCTCATGCGACGCGTAATGGGCGGCGAGGTCGGCGAGCGTCCCCCGGCGCACCTCCTCGAACCGCTTGGTCAGCTCGCGCGCCACCGCCGCCGGGCGGTCGGGGCCGAGCCCCTCGGCCAGCGCGGCCAGCGCCTCGGCCAGCCGGTGCGGCGCCTCGTGCAGGACGATCGTGGCCGAGAGCCCGGCGCGCTCCGCGGCGCGCAGCCGCGCGATGGCGGCGGCGCGGGGCCCGCCCCGCGGCGGCAGGAAGCCGGCGAAGAGGAAGGGGTGCGGCGGCAGGCCCGACAGCGTCAGCGCCATCACCGCCGCATTCGGGCCGGGGATGGCGGTGACCGGCAACCCGGCCTCGATCGCCGCCCGCACCAGCCGGTAGCCGGGGTCGGAGACGAGCGGCGTGCCGGCATCGGAGACGAGCGCGACCCGCCCCCCGGCCCGCAACCGCTCGATGACGCGCGGCGCCATCTCCGCCTCGTTATGGTCGTGCAGTGGCAGCAGGGTCGCGGACATGCCATGACGGGCCAGCATCTGGCCGGTCACCCGCGTATCCTCGCAGAGCACGGCGTCAGCGGCGCCGAGCGCGGCGAGGGCGCGGGGCGACAGGTCGCCGAGGTTGCCGATCGGCGTCGCGACGAGGGTGAGCCCCGCCGAGGCGTCGCGCGCAGCACCAGGAGGGTCGCCGCTTGTCATTCCTGCCTTCCCGCCGCGCCCTGGGCGCGGCCTGTGTCGCTGCCCTTCTCGGCCTGGCGGCCTGCGCCCCGCAACCCCAGTTCCCGACGACCGGCGCGCGGCCCGCCTTCGGCCCGGTGCCGACCCAGAACCTGCGCGCCGGCATGCTGCTGCCGCTGACCGGCCCGCAGGCGCCGCTCGGCCAGGCGCTGCTCAACGCCGGGACGATGGGCCTGTTCGACGAGGCGCCGAACGGCGTCGAGCTCGCCCCGCGCGACACCGGCGGCTCCCCAGGGGGCGCCGCCAATGCGGCCCGGGCGGCGATCGCGGACGGCGCGCGGATCCTCGTCGGACCGCTGACGAGCGCGGAAGCCGCGGCGGTGGCGCCGGTGGCGCAGGCGGCCGGCGTGCCGATGCTCGCCTTCACCAACGACGCGCAGCGCGCCGGGCCCAATGCCTGGGTGCTCGGCAGCACGCCGGCGCAGCAGGTCCGCCGCATCGTCGCCGCGGCCTCCCGCGACGGCGCGCAACGCTTCGTCCTCGCGGCGCCGAACAACGAGTTCGGACGGGCGCTCGCGGGCGCGATGCAGGGCGCGGCCTCCGACCTCGGCCTGCCGCGGCCGGTGGTCGCGCTGCACCCGGCGGGCGCCGATCCCGCGATGGCCGCCGGCGCGGCACGCGCGCAGGCCGGCGAGGCCGATGCGCTGCTGCTCGGCGAGACGGGCGACCGCGCGCGCCGCTTCGCCGCCGCCTGGGTGGGGGAGGGGCCGCCGCCGCGGATCTTCGGCACCGCGCTCTGGCTCGGCGATGCCGGGCTGCGCGGCGACGGCGCGCTGGCCGGCGCCTGGTTCCCCGGCCCCGATCCCAATGCGCGGGCCCGATTCGAGGCGCGCTACCGCGAGGCCTTCGGCGACACGCCGCCGCGCGTCGCGGCCGCCGCCTATGACGCCTCGGCGCTCGCCGCCCGTGCCCTGCGCAGCCGCGCCCCGCTGGAGGCGCTGACGGCGCGCGGCAGCTTCGCCGGCGCGGACGGGCCGGTGCGGCTGCTGCCCAACGGCCAGACGGCGCGCGGGCTGGCGATCTACTCGCTCACGCCGGGCGGCGAGGCGATCCCGATCGAGGGCGCGCCGGAGCCGGCCGGGGTCGGCTTCTAGGACCAGGGCCGGGTGCCGGCCGCGGGACCGCCCGCGCGGCGCTGGGCCGCCGCGGCGGCGCTGATCAGCGGCGTGCCGGCGGCTTCGCTCGTCCTGCTCCTGGCGACCGGCGCGGTTGCGCCCTGGCCGGGGCTGCTCGCCCTCGGCGCCACGCTCGCCGCCGCGGCGGCGCTCGCGCGGGTCTGGCTCGGCAACCTCCGACGACTGCAGGACGCGATCCGCCGCGCGGAGGCGGGGGAGAGCGACCTGCGCATCGAGGAAGGCCCGCCCCTGCTGCCCTCCGTCGCCGAGCTCGCGGAGGGCATGCGCCGCCTGGCCCGGGGCGTGAACGAGCGGGCCGAGCTCGTGCTGCAGCTGCGCCGCGCCGACGAGGCGATCGTGGAGCGCCTGCCCGACCCGCTGGTCGTGCTGGACGGCAAGGGCGCGCCGCTGCGCGCCAATGCCGCGGCGCGCGCGCTGTTCGGCGCGGGCGACGTCGGCGCGCTGCTGCGCCACCCGACGCTGGCGGATGCGCTGGATGCGGCGCTGGCGGATGCGCGGCCGCGCGAAGTGGACCTGTCGCTGCCCGTCCCGGTGCCGCGCGAGCTGAAGGTGCACCTGGTGCCGATGGAGCCGGCGCTCGGCGATGGCGGGCGCGTCGTGCTGCTGCTGTCGGACCGCACGCGGGAACGCGCGGTGGAGCGCACCCGCGCCGATTTCGTCGCCAATGCGAGCCACGAGCTGCGCACGCCGCTGGCGTCCCTGATCGGCTTCGTCGAGACGCTGCGTGGCCCCGCGCAGGACGATGCGGAGGCGCGGTCCCGCTTCCTCGGCATCATGGCCGAGCAGGGGGAGCGGATGCGGCGGCTGATCGACGACCTGCTCGGTCTGTCGCGGGTCGAGATCACCGAGCACCAGCCGCCCACGGGACGGGTGGATCTCGGCGCGCTGGCGGCGGCGGAGGCGGAGGCGATGGGCCCGATCCTCGCGGCGCGGCGCATCGCGCTGGAGCGCGATCTGGCGGAGGGCGCGGTGGCGGCGCCCGCGGAGGCCGAGCAGGTCGCCCAGGTGGTGCGCAACCTGCTCGACAACGCCGCGCGCCACGGGCGGGAGGGCGGGACGATCCGGCTCGTGGTCGGGCGCGCCGCGCCGGGCGGGCCCTGGCCGGCCGGGCCCGGAATCGTGCTGACCGTCGCCGATGACGGGCCGGGCATCGGGAAGGAACACATCCCGCGCCTGACGGAGCGCTTCTACCGCGCCGATCGCGGCCGCAGCCGGGCGACCGGGGGCACCGGGCTCGGGCTGGCGATCGTGAAGCACATCGTCAACCGCCACCGCGGCCGGCTGGTGATCGAGAGCGAGCCGGGCACCGGTGCCGTCTTCCGCGTGTGGCTGCCCGCCGCCGATCTCGCGCCCGCCGCTGACGCCGCACGGGGACCGGTGGGAGCTCGCGCCGGCCTGGCTCGCAAGGCCTAGGGTCGGTCCAGGGCCCGGGAGCCAATTCCCGGATGCAGGGCGTTCGCAGTGACCGGATCACGATCGCTCGCCTCTCCCGGCGCAGCACGCGCGATCGCGGATCGCGACCCATAATGTCGCTCGCCTCGTCGGGCTCGCAGCATGTAGGCTGGCCCGCCGACGCTTCGCCGCATGTTTGGAAGCGCTTTGCCAAGACGGAGGCGTGCTCGGCGCGCGTTCTCACTCGTGCTTCGCCACAGCCAAGGGAGCGAGCCATGCCGTCCGAGATCGAGATCAGGCGCTTCGAGACGCCAGACCAGTTGCTGGACATGAAGGATCACGGCCGCATCTCCATCGTGCGGATGGCGGACGGCACCACAGGGATGCACGCGATCTTCGAGCCTGGCTGGACCTGGGAAGCCGACGAGAAGCCGCTGCTCGGCTCGCCGGCCTCCTGCCCGATGCGGCACACCGGATATTGCTGCAGTGGTAAGCTGGTGGTTCGCATGCTCGACACCGGCGTCGAGACGCGGATCGGTGCGGGTGACTTCTTCGAGATCCCGCCGGGACATGATGCGTATGTCGATGGCGCGGAGCGCGTGGAGCTGGTCCTTTTCGCACCGCCCGAACACCAGCACTGACGCGGAAGACGATCGCCGGGCTGAACGGGCGCCTGGCGCTCTAGCCTGCGCGGCCGGCGCCCGGTGCCCCGGCGTGCGGCCGCCGTGTCCGGGCGGCCGTGCGTTCGAGGGAGCGCGAAGATGCAGATTCGCCCCGCCCGGCCTGCCGACGGCAACCGGCTTGCCGGGCTGTTCGAGATGATCGCGGCCGAGACGGCCTTCATCCCTTTCGATCCCGACCACGCGGCGGATGCCGCGCAGCGGCTGACCGGCGCCGCGGCAGGACAGCGGGCGCTGCTGCTGGCGGAGGCGCTGGACGGGCTGCTGGGGTTCGTGGATGTGCAGCGCGTGGGACCGGCCCCGGCGCTTCGCGGCGGCGCGCTGCTGGAAGTCGGCGTGCTGCCCCGCGCACGGCGCGCCGGCATCGGCAGCAGCCTGATCGAGGCCGCCGAATCCTGGGCGCGGCGCGAAGGCGTGACGCGGATGACGCTCTTCGTGGTCGCGGCGAACTGGCGTGCCGCCGCGCTCTACCTCCGGCTCGGCTATCGCTTCGAAGGCCTGCGGCGCGCCGGCTATCGGACGTCCGACGGGATCGAGGACGAATACGTCATGGGCAAGGGGCTGTAGCCGTCACGCCGCCGCGATCGGCCGCGCGATCGGCGAGCGCGGCCCGGTCCCGCCATGCGGCCGGAACCGCTCGCGCCGCGGCTCCAGCGCCTCGAGCCGCTCGAGGTCGAAGAGCCGCCAGCCGGCGGGGCGGTCGGTGCCGCGCTCGTCCGCCACCTGCCAGGCGAGGAGCGACAGGCGGCCGCGCGCATTGCGGCCGATCGCGTGGGGATGCACGCGGCGCCAGGCTCCGCCGTAACGGAGGTCGAGCGCGCGATGCGCACGCAGCGCCGCAGAGACGAGCGCGACCGCTGCGCCGGGACGCGGCGGCCGCTGGATCACGATGTCGGACATGCGCCGGATATGGGAAGATTTGCCTGAAATTCAAGAGCTTGGCCGGAATGATGCACGCCGCCGGCGAAATCGACTTGTATGATTGCGTACAATCGGCAATGGATGCGTGCCGGCCGATCACGCGCGCGTGAAGCGAGGCCGGGAAGCCTTCCGCCGCCCGGGCGTTACCGCCCCGATCCCACGATGCCCTCAACACCGCACGGAGTTGCGCGTGATCCCTCGCGAACCGCTGTTCCGCTCCTTCTTCCTCGCCGGCTTCGAGTGCTCGACGCACCGGAACATGTCGCGCCGGCGCCTCGACATGATCGCCGCCACCCACCACGACATGATGGCGGCCGAGGACTACGCGCAATGCGCCGAGCACGGCATCCGGACCGTGCGCGACGGCGTGCGCTGGCACCTGGTGGAGAGCTTCCCGCGCCACTATGACTGGTCCTCGGTCCTGCCGATGCTGCGCGCGGCGGAGCGCGCGGGCACGCAGGTGATCTGGGACCTCTGCCACTATGGCTGGCCGGATGACCTGGATGTCTTCTCGCCGGCCTTCGTGGACCGCTTCGCCGCCTATTCCGCAGCCTTCGCGAAGCTGCACGTGGAAGAGACCGGCCGCGCGCCCTTCGTCTGCCCGGTCAACGAGATCTCCTTCCTCGCCTTCGCCGGCGGCGACATGGAGCGCTGCTCCCCGCATGCGAAGGGGCGTGGGATGGAGCTCAAGCGCAACCTGATCCGCGCCGCGGTCGCCGGCACCCATGCGGTGCGCCACGCCGCCCCCGGCACGCGCACGGCGGCGATCGATCCGGTGATCAACATCGTCCCCCGCCACGAGGGCGAGGCCGAGGAGGTCCGGCTGCACAATGCCAGCCAGTGGCAGGCCTGGGACATGCTGGCCGGCCGCGAGGAGCCGGAGCTCGGCGGGTCCGAGGACACGCTCGACGTGGTCGGGATCAACTACTACTGGAACAACCAGTGGCTGCACCACGCCGAGCCGCTGAGCGTCTTCGACGCCGCGCGCTTCCGGCCGTTCCGCGACATCATCGCCGATGCCGCCGCGCGCTACGCCGGCCATGACATCTTCATCGCCGAGACCTCGATCGAGGGTGCGCCGCGCCCGCAATGGCTCCGCTACGTGACCGAGGAGGCGCTGGCGGCAATGGCCGCGGGCGTGGCGGTGCACGGCGTCTGCCTCTACCCGGTGATCTCCCACATCGGCTGGGACGAGGACCGCTACTGCGCCAACGGGCTGTTTGAGCTGCAGCCGAAGGGCGGCCGGCGCGAGGTCTACAAGCCGCTGGCGGAGGAGCTGGTGCGGCTGAACGCGGCGGTCCGCGAGGCCGGCTTCGGCGCGCCGCGCAGCGCGGCGGTCTGAGTTTCCCCACGACGCCGCCTTCGGCGTCGCCGCGGGGGGCCCCGGGATTGGCGCCTTTCTTCCCGGGCTCGGTTCATCCTGCCGTGGCAAAGCCACGGCAGGATGAACCGCCGGGCGGATTGTCGGCAGCGGAGGGACCTTCTGGCCATGTAGCGCGCCGCCCGCGCATCCCTGCCGCGCGGCATGAAATGACGCGGGGGGCGCGCATGGGCCTTGACCCGGCCCCCCGGGATGTCATGTCACGGCCCACAATGGACATGCCCGCCGAGCCCGCGCCCCACGGGGCGACCTCCGCACGCCCGCGCGTGGCCGTGGTGCTGTTCAACCTCGGCGGACCCGACGCGCCCGAGAGCGTGCGGCCCTTCTTGGTGAACCTCTTCACCGACCCGGCCATCCTGCGCGTGCCCGGATGGGTGCGCCCCTGGCTCGGCCGGATCATCGCCTGGCGGCGGACCAAGCCGGCGAGCGAGAACTACGCCATCATCGGCGGCCGCTCGCCCCTGCTGGAACTGACGCAGGAACAGGCGGCCGCGCTCGAGGCCGCGCTGAATGCCGCCGGCGAGGTGGAGGCGAAGTCCTTCGTCGCGATGCGCTACTGGCACCCGATGTCGGACGAATGCGCGGCCGCGGTGAAGGCCTGGGGCCCGGACGAGGTCCTTCTGCTGCCGCTCTATCCGCAATTCTCGACCACCACCACCGGCAGCTCCATGGCGGCCTGGGAGCAGGCGGCTGCGAAGGTGGGGCTCGACGCGCCGACGACGACGCTCTGCTGCTTCCACTCCGACGAGGGCTTCGCGGCGAGCACCGCGGCGATTGTGCGCGCCGCCTGGGACAAGGCGCGGGCCGAGCTCGACCCCGCGATCGGGCTGCGCGTGCTGTTCAGCGCGCACGGCCTGCCGGAGAGCATCGTCATCGCCGGCGACCCGTACCAGTGGCAGGTCGAGCAGTCGGTCGCGCATGTGGCGGAGCGGCTGGGCATCCCCGACCTCGACCACGTCGTCTGCTACCAGTCGCGCGTCACGCCGCAGAAATGGATCGGCCCCTCGACCGAGGACGAGCTGGAGCGCGCGGGCCACGACAAGGTGGCCGTGCTGGTGGTGCCGATCGCCTTCACCTCCGAGCATTCCGAGACGCTCGTCGAGCTCGACGTCGAGTACCGGGAGGAGGCGGAGAAGTTCGGCATCCCCGCCTATTTCCGCGCACCCGCACAGAACTCCGATCCCGCCTTCATCGCCTCCCTTGCCGACCTCGTGGGGCGCGCGCGCGGCTCCGGCCGCAGCCTCTGCTCCTTCGCCGGCGCGCGGCAATGCCCGAAGCAGCACGGCGACTGCCCGCATGCGCGCGCCGCGGCGGAGCGCCGCGAAGGCGCCCGCGCCAAGGTCGCGGCCTGAGGTGACGCCGCAGGCCGTCCTGTTCGACTGCGACGGCGTCCTCGCCGACACCGAGGCGCTGCACGACCGCATCATGGCAGAGGAGATCACCGCGCTCGGCTGGGAGATGACGCCGGAGGAATCCGCGCGGCGCTTCCGCGGCTACGCCTGGGAAGCGATCGCGCCGATGATCGAGGGGCGGCTCGGTCCCGATTCCGTGCCGCCAGACTTCCTCCGCACCCTGATCGCCCGCGTGATCCGCGCCCTGGAGCATGAGGCCGTGCCGATCCCCGGCGCGCCCGAGGCCGTCGCCGCGATCGCCGCGGCCGGCATCCCGGTGGCGGTCGCCAGCAACTCCTCGCGCGCCGAGCTTGCCACCAAGCTGCGCCGGCTCGGCCTGGCGGAGACCTTCCGCGGCCGCAGCTTCAGCGTGAACGACGTGGAGCGCGCCAAGCCCGCGCCCGACATGTACCGCGCCGCCGCCGCGGCCTGCGGCGCCGACCCGCATGCCTGCGTCGTCGTAGAGGACAGCGTCGCCGGCGCGCGTGCAGGGCTGGCGGCGGGCTGCCGCGTCCTCGGCCTGGCGCATTCCGACGCCTCGGCCGCCGCGCTCGCCTTGGTGGGCGCCGAGACCTTCACGCGGATGGCCGACCTTCCGGGGCTGCTCGGGCTGACGCCGGTGCCGGCGGGCTGATAGCCTCACCACGCGCCGCGCCCCGCGGCTGGGACCGATCCGTGACGCTCGACTTCCTCGCGCCCTGGTACCCCTGGACCAAGTCGCTGCACCTGATTGCGACCTTCGCCTGGATGGCGGGGCTGTTCTACCTGCCGCGGCTCTACGTCTATCACTCCCAGGTGGCGCCCGGTGACCCGCGCTCCGAGACCTTCAAGGTCATGGAGCGGCGGCTGCTCAAGGCGATCATGAACCCGGCGATGATCGCGACCTTCGTCCTCGGCGTGCTGCTGATCCTCACGCCGGGGATCGTGGATTGGCGGGCCGGCTGGTGGCACGGGAAGCTCGCGGGGATCGTGGCGCTGTTTGCCATCCACGGCATCCTGGCGAAGGACCTCAAGCGCTTCGCCGCCGACGAACGGCCACGCAGCGAACGGACTTGGCGCATCCTGAACGAGGTGCCGACGCTGGCGCTGATCCTCATCGTCATCATGGTCATCGTGAAGCCGTTCTGACGTCGAGCGGGCGCCCCGCGTCACGTGCTTCGGGACTCGGCTCGCGCCCGAATCAATCATGGCGGGATTGTGGCATCCTTGCCGCACGTGCTGAGCGAGCGCGGCCAAGTGCCTGTCAAGCCTACCTTCACGATTGCGTGTGTTCTGTAGGTTGTATACCGATCAAGGCTCCATCGACCTGCAGGAGCCGACATGCCGGACACCACATTCCCGCAGGCCGAAGGCGGCGCCATCCGTGACGCGTGGCGCCTGGCCCGTGGCTGGGCGCGGGACGAGCCCTGGGTCGTCGCCGGGCTCGTCGCCGTCGCCCTGCTGATGATCGCGGCGCAGCTGGCGGTGGATTGGGGCTTCGCGCTCTGGAACCGCCACGCCTTCGACGCCCTCGAGAAGCGCGATGGCGCGGCCTTCGGGGCGCAGATGCTCGTCTTCGCCGGCCTGACCGTGGCGCTGATGGTGGCGACCGTGGGCCGGCTCTGGACCCGGCAGATCCTCGGCTTCCGCTGGCGGCGCTGGCTCGTGCTGCGGCTGCAGGACCGCATGCTGGCCGATGGCCGCCACCACCGCCTGGCCGCCGACGCCGCCGGCACCGACAATCCCGACCAGCGCATCGGCGAGAATGCGCGCTGGGCCACCGCCATCGCGGTCGATCTCGCCTTCGGCCTGATCTACGCGGTCGTGCTGCTGGCCTCCTTCGCCGGGATGCTCTGGATGCTCTCGGACGCCTTCTTCATCCCCCTCGGCGAGGGGCGGCTGCACATCCCGGGCGGCATGCTCTGGGCGGCGCTGCTCTACGCGGTCGGCTGCGCCGCCATCACCTACTGGCTCGGCCGCCGCCTGCCGGCGATCCACATGCAGCGCAACGCCGCCGAGGGCGATCACCGCTTCGCCCTCGTTCGGCTGCGCGAGCACAGCGAGGCCATCGCACTGATGGGCGGCGAGCGCGACGAGCGCCGCGGCCTCGCCGCCGCCTATGGCAAGCTGGAAGCCGCGATGCTGCGCATGTTCCGCTCCGAGCGCGACCTGATGTGGCTCGGCTGCTGCTACATGGCGGTGGCGAACGTGCTGCCACTGGCGCTCGGGGCGCCGTCCTTCTTCGCGGGCGCCGTCACCCTCGGCATCCTGATGCAGACCGCGCATGCCTTCATGGAGGTCACGCGCGCGCTGACCTGGCTGACCGAGAACTGGCCGCGGCTCGCCGATTGGCGCTGCCACGTCGCGCGCGTCGTCGAGCTCGAGCGCGCGCTGGAGGCGCCCGAGCCCCCCGGCGCGCTGCAGCGCCACGAGGGTTCGGCCGCGCTCGAGCTGCGTGGCATCGCCCTCGCAACCCCCTGCGGCCGCGACCTGCTTCGCGCGGCGGAGGTGACGGTGGCGCCCGGCGAGCGCGTGCTGATCCGCGGCGAGAGCGGTAGCGGCAAGTCCACCCTGTTCCGCGCCATGGCGGGCCTCTGGTCCTGGGGCCAGGGCGAGATCCGCATGCCCTGCCGCCAGGAGAGCATGTTCATGCCGCAGCGGCCCTACCTGCCGCTCGGCACGCTGGCTGCCGCGCTCTGCTACCCCGCCGCGCCCGGCGCCTTCGACGCGGCGGCGGTAGAGGGGGCGCTGCGGCGCTGCAACCTGGCACATCTGGCCCCGCGGCTGGGCGAGGAGGCGCGCTGGGACCGGGTGCTGTCGCTCGGCGAGCAGCAGCGGCTGGCCTTCGCGCGGCTGCTGCTGCACCGGCCGCTCTGGATCTTCATGGACGAGGCGACCTCGGCGCTCGACGAGGCGAACCAGGCGGCGATGTTCGCGCTGCTGGCCGAGGAGCTGCCGGGCTCCGCCCTGCTCTCGATCGGGCATCGGCCCGGCCTCGACCGGCACCACGACCGGGAGCTGGTGGTGCAGCCGGCCGGGGTGGGTGGGCGGCTGGTGCTGCCGGCGCCGCCGGGGGCGTTGCCGGTCGCGCCACGCGCGCTGCCGCGGCGGGAGGCGGCGCGGGCCGCGCGGGTCAGGGCGGTTTCGACTTGACACGGCCGTTGCGCACGCCATCTGGCAGTTGACGTGGGGCGATCCGCTACCTAGGGTCCGGTCGCCTTCCGGCAATCGGCAGCATCCGAATCGCCCCCCGATGTCCCGGGCGGGTCCGGTGCTTCCGGTCCCTTCCTCCTCGCCCCTGGTCGCCGCGATCCAAGCCCGAGAATTCGGTGCACGCGGCACGGCAGAGGCCCCGATCGGCCCCGCCGATCCGGTCGCGCCGCACCGGGGTTCCCCCTTCGACTTTCTCCGCGCGCCGCCCAAGGCGCGCAGCACGGACGCAAACGGCCCATGCACCTTTCAGAACTCAAGGCCAAGTCGCCGGCCGAACTCCTCGCCTTCGCGGAGGATGTCGGGGTCGAGAACGCCTCGTCGCTGCGCAAGCAGGACATGATGTTCGCCATCCTGAAGACCCTCGCGGACAACGAGCAGGCAATCCACGGCGACGGCACGCTCGAGATCGTCTCCGACGGCTTCGGCTTCCTCCGCAGCCCGCAGGCCAACTACCTGCCCGGCCCCGACGACATCTACGTCTCCCCCGCCCAGGTGCGCCGCTTCGGCCTGCGCACCGGCGACACGGTGGAAGGCCAGATCCGCGCGCCGAAGGACGGCGAGCGCTACTTCGCCCTGCTGAAGGTGGACAACGTCAACTTCCAGCCGCCCGAGGCGCTGCGGCACCGCATCAACTTCGACAACCTCACCGCGCTGTATCCGACGCGCCGGCTGAAGATGGAGAACCCGGACGTCGAGTCCGTCGCCAAGGGCCCAACCAAGGACAGCACCCATCGCGTCATCGACCTGATCGCGCCGATCGGCATGGGACAGCGCGCGCTGATCGTGGCGCCGCCACGCACCGGCAAGACGGTGATGATGCAGAACATCGCCAAGTCCATCACGGCGAACCACCCCGAGGTCTTCCTCATCGTGCTGCTGATCGACGAGCGGCCTGAGGAGGTCACCGACATGGCCCGCACGGTGCGCGGCGAGGTCGTCGCCTCCACCTTCGACGAGCCGGCAACGCGCCACGTGCAGGTGACGGAGATGGTGCTCGAGAAGGCGAAGCGCCTGGTCGAGCACAAGCGCGACGTGGTGATCCTGCTGGATTCGATCACCCGTCTCGGCCGCGCCTACAACTCGGTCGTGCCGTCCTCTGGCAAGGTGCTGACGGGCGGCGTGGACGCGAACGCGCTGCAGCGCCCGAAGCGCTTCTTCGGCGCGGCGCGCAACATCGAGGAAGGCGGCAGCCTGACCATCATCGCGACCGCGCTGATCGACACCGGCAGCCGCATGGACGAGGTGATCTTCGAGGAGTTCAAGGGCACCGGCAACTCCGAGATCATCCTGGACCGGAAGCTCTCGGATAAGCGCGTCTTCCCGGCGATCGACATCACCAAGTCCGGCACCCGCAAGGAGGAGCTGCTGGTGGATCGCGGGTCCCTGTCGAAGATGTGGGTCCTGCGCCGCATCCTGAACCCCATGGGCACACAGGACGCGATGGAGTTCCTGCTGGACAAGCTGAAGTACAGCAAGACGAACCAGGACTTCTTCGATGCCATGAACACCTGATAGGTGTTCATGGCATCGAGAGATTCGGTGTGCCCTCAGGCGCCGGGCGCCGGCTCCGCCGGCTTGGCTTGCGCGCTGCGCACTGGCGCGCTTGGCCCTGCTGGCGGTCTGGGCGCGGGCCGCTTTCGCGGCCTCGGCGGGCTTCGCCCGCCGCCAGCGCCGTTCACCAATTGGATGCTTGCTACGCGGGGGCCGAGAGGCCCCCTTTTTCGTGGGAGAACCGATGGACCGACCTGACACCGCCTCGGCGCAGTTGCTGCGCGCCGCCGTCTTCGCCGCACGGGTGCATGCCACCCACCGGCGCAAGGGCGCCTCGGGCGAGCCCTATGTGAACCACGTGCTCGAGGTGGCGCAGATCCTCGCCGAGCACGGCGCGCCGCCCGAGGCGGTGATGGCCGGGCTGCTGCACGACACGGTCGAGGACAGCGACGCCGACCCCGACCCAATCACCCATGAGCGCCTGGTCGCCGAGTTCGGCGAGACGGTGGCGCGGATCGTCGCCGAGGCGACGGACGACAAGTCGCTGCCGAAGGAGACGCGCAAGGCGCTGCAGGTGCGCCACGCGCCGCAGAAGAGCGAGGCGGCGAAGATGCTGAAGCTGGCCGACAAGATCTCCAACCTGCGCGCCATCGTGGCGAGCCCGCCGGCCGACTGGCCGCATGCGCGACGCGTCGAGTATGTCGGCTGGGCGGGCCGGGTCGCCGTGGGCCTCAGGGGCGCGAACCCGGCGCTCGACGCGCTGTTCGAGGCGACCTATCGCGACGCGATGGGCAAGCTGGCGGCCGAGGCATGACGCGTCCCTCCGTGCTCGAGATCGAGCGGGCGACGCTCTCGGCAGTGCCGGCGCCGCGGGTCGCCTTCGAGGGCGGCTTCGTGCTGCGGAGCTTCGCCGGCGGGACGGGCCGCGCGAACGCCGCCTGCCCGCTCGATCCCGCGCCGGATCCGGAGCTTGAGGCGCGGCTGGGGCGGATCGAGGCCTTCTACCGGCGCGCCGGGATGAAGCCGCGGATCCGCTCGACGCCCCTCGACCCGCCGGGGCTGGAGGCGCTGCTGACGGCCCGTGGCTACCGCCCGCACGATGAGAGCCAGGTGATCTGCGGCGCGCTCGTCGACGCCTTCGGGCCAGATCCCGATTGCGAGGCGCTGGACGCGCCGACACCCGACTGGACCGCGGTGATGGCAAGCGGCGAGCACCAAGTGCCGGCGCGGCAGGCCGAGAAGGCCCGCACGCCGGAGATCCTCGGCGTGCCGGCCGCCTGGGTGCTGCTGCGCGATGCCGGCCGGCCGGCTGCCTGCGCCTTCGTCACGGCGGATGGCGCGCTGGCCGGGCTGTTCGACCTCGCGGTCCGGCCGGAGTTCCGGCGCCGGGGGCTCGGGCGCCGGGTGATGTCGGCCGCCGGGCATTGGGCACGGACGCAGGGCGCCCGCTTCGGCTATGCGCAGGTGGCCTGCACCAATGCGGCGTCCCTCGCGCTCAATGCCGGGCTCGGGCTGACGGAGCGCTACCGGTACCGCTACTTCCTTCCGGGCTGATTCCAAGGCGCCATGAGCGTCCACAGGAACGGCCCGGGACGCTCGGGCGTCGCCGCGGCTTTGCCGCGGCGACACAGCGCTCCCTTCCGGTGCCACGCACCGGTCCGGGGTCCCCGCAGAACTGCGCAGCGGTTGCGGGGAGTTCTAAGGCAGCAGGACTGTGCTGCCGGTGGTGCGCCGCCCCTCGAGTGCGCGATGCGCCTCGGCCGCGTCCTTCAGGGCGAAGCGCTGGTTGACGTTGATCTTCACCACGCCCTTCGCGACCACGTCGAACAGCGCGTTGGCGCAGTATTCCAGGTCCTCGCGCTTCGCCGTGTAGGTCGCGAGCGTGGGACGGGTGAGATAGAGCGAGCCCTTGGCCGCCAGCACGCCGATATCGGCGATCGAGACGGGCCCCGAGGCATTGCCGTAGGACACCATCATCCCGAAGGGGGCGAGGCAGTCGAGCGAGGTCATGAAGGTGTCGCGCCCGACGCTGTCGAAGACGACGGGCAGCATGGCGCCGCCGGTGATCTCCTTCACGCGGGCGGGCAGGGTGTCGATGCCGACCACGACGTGGTCAGCGCCATGGGCGCGGGCGAGTTCGGCCTTTGCCTCGGTGCTGACGGAGCCGATGACCGTCGCACCCAGGTGCTTCGCCCATTGCAGCATGATCAGCCCGACGCCGCCGGCCGCGGCATGGACCAGGATCGTCTGGCCGGGCTGCACCCTGTAGGTGCGGGTCAGCAGGAAGCAGGCCGTCATGCCCTGCAGCATCATCGCCGCCGCCTGCTCGTCGGTGATGCCCGCGGGCAGCTTCACCAGCCGGTCGGCCTTAATGGTGCGGGCCTCGGCATAGGCGCCGATCGGGGCGGTGGCGTAGGCGACGCGGTCGCCGGGGGCGACATCGGTCACGCCCTCTCCCACCGCCTCGACCACGCCGGCGCCTTCCATGCCGATCGTCGCCGGCAGCGCCGGGGCCTTGTAGAGCCCGGTGCGGAAATAGACGTCGATGTAGTTCAGGCCGACCGCCTTGTGGCGGACCAGCGCCTCGCCAGGCTTCGGTGCCGGCAGCGGCACCTCCTCCCAGACCAGGGCCTCGGGGCCGCCGTATTCGTGGACGCGGATCGCGTGGTTCATGACGGCGTGGTCCCTCTCGAGCCGGCCCTGTCGGGGCCGAGCGGAAGTTCGTGTTGCGGTCCGCTGCCGGTCGCAGCCCCCGCCAGGCGGCGCTCGTGGTCGAGCAGCCAGCGCTTCGTCGCCGGCCCGTCCCCGCCAGAATATCCTCCCAGCGCGCCGGCCGCGGCCAGGACGCGGTGGCATGGGATCAGGATCGGAATCGGGTTCGCTCCGTTGGCCTGCCCGACCGCGCGTGCCGCGCTGCCGAGCTGCTGTGCGAGTTCGCCATAGCTCCGCGTCTCACCGGCCGGAATCGCACGCAGCGCATCCCAGACCCGGCGTTGGAAGGCGGAGCCGCAGGGCGCGAGAGGCAGGTCGAAGCCTCTCCGGCGGCCGTCGAAGTAGTCCTGCAGCTGCGCGACCGCCTCGGCCAGCAGGGGTGTGCGCGCCTGGTCGCGGCCGCGCCCCCAGTCGAGGGCGACGATGGCGCCGTCCTCTTCCGACACGGTCAGCTCGCCAAGCGGCGTCAGGCAGGAGAGTTGCGGCATCGTCGCGATCCAGGGCGCGCCATGCGCCACAACCTGGTGCGGGTCGTCAAGCGGGACGCCGGGCCGCGGCCGTGCCGCCACCCGCACGTCCCGGCGAGCCGGCTGGCGTGACTCGCGCCGTCTCGGCGCGCATCGCCTTCCTGTGGTCCATCCTGGCGGCCGCGTCGCGCGGTCGCTACATGCCCGGCAGGCCTGCCAGACCCGGAGACGCCCGTGACCGACGCCCCGATAGCCGATGCCCCGCGCGGTCTGCCGGCCGATCCGCCCCCCTATTTCGAGGCACATGTCTTCGTCTGCTGCAACCGCCGGCCCGACGGCCACCGTCGCGGCTCCTGCGCGGCCAAGGGGAGCGAGGAGCTGCGCGACTACATGAAGGCCCGGGCCAAGGAGCTCGGGCTGAAGCGCGTGCGCATCAACTCGGCCGGCTGCCTCGACCGGTGCGAGTTCGGCCCGACTCTCGTCATCTACCCCGAGGGGGTCTGGTACAGCCCGAAGACTCGCGATGAGGTGGACCGCATCCTGGCCGGCCACCTCCAGGGCGGTGGCCGCGTGCCCGAGCTGATGCTGACCGAGCGGCATGTCCTTCCGCCCAAGAGCTGAGCCGCCCGTCCCTGCCCGCACCTGTTTCACGTGAAACACCGGATGTGAGCGGCTTTCCCGACACGATCTTCGCCAAGGCGTCCGGGGCGGGCCGCGCCGCCGTCGCAGTGCTGCGGCTGTCCGGCGCCCGCAGCGGCGAGGCGCTGGCGCGTCTCGCAGGCGTATTGCCGCCGCCCCGCCACGCGGCGCTGCGCCGGTTGCGGTCGCCGGGGTCGGGCGAGGTTCTCGACCAGGCGCTGGTGCTCTGGTTCCCCGGGCCGGCCAGCTACACCGGCGAGGATGCGGCGGAGCTGCACCTGCATGGCGGCGCGGCGGTGATCGCCGGGGTGACCGCGGCGCTGGTCGAGCTCGGCTGCCGCCCAGCCGAGCCCGGCGAGTTCACCCGACGCGCCTTCCTGCACGGCAAGCTCGACCTTACCCAGGCCGAGGCGATCGCGGACCTGATCGAGGCCGAGACGGCAGCCCAGCGCCGCCAGGCGCTTCGCCAGGCTGGCGGCGCGCTCGCGGCGCTCTATGCCGGCTGGACCGGGCAGGCCACGCGGATCCTCGCGCACCAGGAAGCCGCGATCGAGTTCGAGATGGACGACCTGCCGAGCGACCTAGCCGCACGGTCGCGCGCCGAGGCCGGGAGGTTGGCTGCGGCGATCGGACGGCACCTCGACGATGGAAGGCGAGGCGAGCGGCTGCGCGAGGGACTGTCCATCGCCATTCTCGGCGCTCCCAATGCCGGCAAGTCGTCCCTGCTGAACGCCCTGCTCGGGCGCGAGGCGGCGATCGTCTCCCCGCATGCCGGCACGACCCGTGACGTGGTGGAGGCGCGCCTCGACTTGGGCGGCATCCCGGCGGTGCTGGCCGACACGGCCGGACTGCGAGCCACGGAGGACGACGTCGAGGGCGAAGGGGTGCGCCGCGCCCGCGCCCGCGGTGCCGAGGCCGACCTCCTGGTCGCGGTCCTCGCCTGCGATGTCCCGCCGGATGCGGAGACGCTGGCGCTGATCGCCGCGCGGCCGGATGCAGTGGTGGTGGCCAGCAAATGCGACCTCGGCCCGGCTCCTGCCGGGCTGGGGGACCGCCCGGTCCTGCCAACCAGCGCGCCGACAGGGCGCGGCATCGCGGAGCTGAAGGCGAGCCTCGCCACGCTGGCGGAGCAGCGGGCCGGGCTCGCCGACGCGCCGATGCTCACCCGCGACCGCCACAGGGCCGCGCTGACCGAGGCGGTGGCGCGGCTCGAGGAGGCAGTGGACGCGCCCCTCGCCGAACTCGCGGCCGAGGCGCTGCGGGGCGCCGTCGGGGCGCTCGGCCGTCTCACCGGGCGCGTCGGCGTGGAGGATGTGCTCGACATCGTCTTCGGCGACTTCTGCATCGGCAAGTAGCCGTCCTATACCGCCGCCCATGACAGGGACGGCGCGCTACGATGTGGTGGTGGTCGGCGGGGGCCATGCCGGCTGCGAGGCGGCCGCGGCCGCCGCCCGCTGCGGCGCGCGCACCCTTCTGCTGACCCATCGCATCGAGACGATCGGCGAGATGTCCTGCAACCCGGCCATCGGGGGGGTCGGCAAGGGGCACTTGGTGCGGGAGATCGACGCGCTCGACGGGCTGATCGCCCGCGCGGCGGATGCGGCCGCCATCCACGTCAAGCAGCTCAATGCCAGCAAGGGTCCCGCGGTGCGCGGGCCGCGCGCGCAGGCCGACCGGCGGCTCTACCGCGAGGCCATGCAGCGCCTGCTCGCCGAGACCCCGAACCTCGAGATCCTCGCCGAGGCCGCGGAGGATCTCGAGCTGGGCCACGAGGGCGGCATCTCGGCGGTGGTCACCGCCTCGGGGCGCCGGATCACGTGCGCTGCCCTGGTCATCACGACCGGCACCTTCCTCCGCGGCGAGATCCATCTCGGGGAGGAGCGCATCCCGGCTGGCCGGCGTGGCGACATGCCCTCGGTTGGCCTCGCCCTTGCGCTGGAGCGGCTGCGCCTGCCGCTCGCGCGGCTCAAGACCGGCACGCCGCCCCGGCTCGATGGGCGGACGATCGACTGGCCGGCGCTGGAGGCCCAGCCGGGTGACGATCCACCGGAGCCGCTCTCCTGGCTGACCGACCGTATCACCAACCCGCAGGTGATCTGCGGGATCACCTGGACGAACCCGGCCACCCACGCGCTGATCCGAAAGAACCTGCACCGGACGGCGGTCTATGGCGGGCGCATCCAGGGTGTCGGACCGCGCTACTGCCCGTCCATCGAGGACAAGGTGGTCCGCTTCGCGGATCGCGACAGGCACCAGATCTTCCTCGAGCCCGAGGGCCTGGATGACGACACGGTCTATCCGAACGGCATTTCCACGAGCCTTCCGCCGGAGATCCAGGCGGCCGTGATCGCCTCCATCCCGGGCCTGGAGCGCGCCCGCATCCTGAAGCCCGGCTATGCCATCGAATACGACCATGTGGACCCGCGAGCGCTGCACCCGACGCTCGAGGTCCGCGGCGTGACCGGGCTGTTCCTCGCCGGCCAGATCAACGGCAGCACCGGCTACGAGGAGGCCGCGGCGCAGGGGATCATGGCGGGGCTGAACGCCGCGCAGCGCGCGGCTGGCAGCAGGCCGGACCGGGTGCTTGGCCGTGCCGACGCCTATATCGGCGTGCTGGTGGACGACCTGATCCTGCACGGCGTCAGCGAGCCCTACCGCATGCTGACCGCCCGGGCGGAGCACCGGCTGAGCCTGCGTGCCGACAATGCCGGGCTGCGGCTGACCGACCGCGGCATGGGCTGGGGCTGCGTCGGCGCCGAGCGCGCGCGCCGGCACCGCGCCTTCGCCGGCGAGGTCGCGGCTGCGCTCGAACGCGCCGGGCGGGAGGAGGCGACCACCGCCACCATCGCCGCCGCGGGCCTGCCGGTGCGGCAGGATGGCCGCCGGCGCACTGTCCTTGACCTGCTGGCCCTGCCGGAGATCGGCATCGTGGCCGCCACCGCCGTCTTCCCCTGGCTCGCCGATTTGCCCCCCGGCGTCGCCGCGCAGCTGGAGGCCGAAGCCCTCTACGCCCCCTATCTCCGGCGCCAGGAAGCCGAGCGCCGCCTGATCGAACGCGAGGAGCGGCTGGCGATCCCCGACGGCCTCGACTTCGGCGCAATTCCAGGCCTGTCGCGCGAGATGCAGCACCGCCTGTCCGGTGCCCGGCCCGCGACGCTCGGCAGCGCCGGGCGGGTGCCGGGCGTCACGCCGGCGGCAATCGCCGCGCTGGCGATGCATCTGCGCCGCGGCGCGACGGGCTGAGGTGTTTCACGTGAAACCGGAACAGGTGGAGGCCGGGGCCGGACAAAGGTGTCCCCTGCCGGACGCCCCCACCCTGCCGCATTCGGTCGCCGCGAAGCTCGAGCACTTCCTGGAGCTGCTGCTGCGCTGGAATGCACGCATCAACCTCGTCGCCGATCGCGGCGCTGACGCCATCCGGTCCCGCCACATCGCCGATTCCCTCCAGCTCCTCCCGCTGCTGCCGCCCGGGGATGGCGCGCTTGGCGATCTGGGCTCGGGCGGCGGCTTCCCGGGCCTTGTCCTCGCGATCGCGACCGGACGCGAGACCCACCTCGTGGAGTCCGACCGCAGGAAAGCCGCCTTCCTCACCGAGGCCGCCGGCCGGCTCGGGCTGACGCGCCTGCGCGTGCATCCGCAGCGTATCGAGGCCGCCCGGCTCCCGCCCCTCGCGGTCCTGACCGCCCGCGCCCTGGCGCCACTGGCCGAACTGCTCCCCGACGCCGCCCGCCTGCTCGCACCCGGCGGCATCGCGATCTTTCCCAAGGGCCGGAACGCCGAAGCCGAGTTGACCGCCGCCCTCCAGCACTGGCAATTGCAGGTCGAGCGGTTCGCGAGTCGGACCGACCCCGATTCCACCATCTTCCGGTTGAGCGACATACGACGTGGCCCGTCCTGATCGCGCGATGCCGCGCATCCTTGCCCTCGCCAACCAGAAGGGCGGCGTGGGCAAGACGACGACCGCGATCAACCTCGCGACCGCGCTCGCCGCCGACCACAAGGTCCTGCTGATCGACCTCGACCCGCAGGGCAACGCTTCCACCGGGCTCGGCATCGGCCGTGCCGACCGCAGTGCCGGCTCCTACGCTCTGCTCGTCGAGGACCGGCCGCTCGCCGAGTTGCTCCGCCCAAGCCAGATCCCCAACCTCTCCGTCCTCCCCGCCGACCCGGACCTCGCCGGCGCGGAGATCGAGCTGGTCGGCGCCGAGGATCGCGAGCGCCGATTGGCCACGGCCCTGAAGGACGGGTCCGAATCACTCGCCGGCTTCGACTTCATCTTCCTCGACTGCCCACCCTCCCTCGGCCTGCTGACGCTCAACGCCCTCGTCGCGGCCGACGGCGTACTCGTGCCGCTGCAGACCGAGTTCTTTGCGCTGGAGGGCATCAGCCAGATCACCCGGACCATCGACCGCGTGCGCCGCGCCCTGAACCCGCGCCTGACGCTGGAGGGCATCGTGCTGACGATGGTGGACCGGCGGAACAACCTTTCGGAGCTCGTCGCCAACGACGTGCGCGGCTTCTTCAAGGACAAGGTGTACGAGACGGTGATCCCCCGGAACGTCCGCGTCAGCGAGGCGCCGTCGCACGGCCTTCCCGTCCTGCTCTACGATTTCCGCTCGCCCGGCGCCCAGGCGCACGTCAAGCTCGCCGCCGAGTTCCTGAAACGCGAACGTGCGCGGAGCCGCGCCGCATGAACCTCACCCGCAAGCCCCAGCCGCCGCGCCTCGGCCGCGGCCTTTCCGCGCTGATCCCGGACGCGCCGGCCGTCGAGACCGGCGCGCTGCGCACCGTCCCCGTGGAGGCGCTCGAGCCCGGCCCCTTCCAGCCACGCGGCGGCATGGACAAGGCCGCGCTGGAGGAACTCGCCTCCTCCATCCGCGAGAACGGCATCCTGCAGCCCATCCTGGTGCGCCCGAAGCCAGAGGCACCCGGCGCCTACCAGATCATCGGCGGCGAGCGCCGCTGGCGCGCCGCCCAGGTCGCGCAGCTGCACGAGGTGCCGGTCATCGTCCGCGACCTCGGCGACCGCGAGGCGATGGCCGCCGGCCTGGTCGAGAACCTACAGCGCCAGGACCTCAACGCCATGGAGGAAGCGGAAGGCTACCGGCGCCTCCTCGGCGAGTTCGGCCTGACGCAGGACGCGCTGGGCCAGGCGGTCGGCAAGAGCCGCAGCCACGTGGCCAACACGCTCCGCCTGCTCGGCCTGCCCGAGCCGGTGCGTGACCTGGTGCGCAACGGCGTGCTGACGGCCGGCCACGCCCGCACGCTGGTGGGCGCGGCGGATCCGGCCCGGCTCGCGGCGCAGATCGTCGCCCGCGGGCTCAATGTGCGCCAGGCGGAGGCGCTCGCCGCGTCGCAGGCGAAGCCGCGCAACGGCAAGCCCGAGCGGGCGGGGCGCGACCCGCATATCGCGGCGCTCGAGCGCGAGCTGACCGAGCATCTCGGCCTCAAGGTCTCGGTGCAGCATGCAGGCAAGGGCGGGCAGGTGGTGATCAGCTATCGCGACCTGGATCAGCTCGACGGCCTCATCCGCCTCCTGAACCGAGGCTGACAGGACAGACGCCACAAATTCTGCCCCACGTCCGGCTGGACTTGTATATTTTCTTGTGAAAATCAGGATATGCGGGAACTGTTCCTGCGTCTGAGCCTGACGCTCAGCGACGGAAGGACGCCGCCTGGCGCGCGATCGCCATCAGCGCCGCCCGCGCGATCACCGCATCCGCATCGCGGAACGCCGTCGTCTTGGTGCGCCTCTCGGCCTCGAGCAGCGCCGCCCCCGCCGCCTCCAGCGCCGCCGGCGACCACGCCCGCAGCGCGCGGTCGAAGGCCGGCTTGTGGCGGAAGAAGACCGGCGGGCGCAGCACCCCCGCATCGCCCGCCAGCGCCGCCTCGTGCAGGCGTTGCAGGTGCCGCAGCGCGGCCCGCAGCACCTGCACCGGATTGGCGCCCTCGGCGAAGGCGGCGGTGAGCGCGCGGTCCGCCAGCGCCGCATCGCCGGCGGTGGCCGCCATCAGCGCCTCATCGAGATCGGCGGCCGAGCCCTCCGCGGTGCAGGCCACCGCCGCATCCTCGTCCACGCGCCCGCCGCGCCCGACATAGAGCGCGAGCTTCTCCACCTCGCGCCGCGTCTGCATCCGGTCCTCGCCAAGCCGCGCGGCGAGCCAGGACAGCGCGGCCGGCTCTGCCGACACGCCCTCCTCCTTCAGCATGCGGCCGAGCGTCGCCGCCAGCTCCTCGCCGCGCTCGCGGTAGCAGGCGATCACCGCGACATCCGGCGCCGCCTCGCCCAGCACGCGCAGCTTCGAGCGCGCGGTGAGTTCCCCGCCTTCGAGCACCACCAGCGCCTCGCCCGGCGTGGCCAGCGCGTCCTTGAGCGCCGTGGCATGTGCGTCGGTCGCCTCGCGCAGCCGCACGACGCGGCGCCCGCCCGTCATCGCGAGCGCGGCGACCTCGCCGGCCAGCGCGCCGGGCTTCGCGGCTTCCTCGCGGCTGAGCTCGGCCATCCGGAACGGGTCGTCGGTCGCGCCGCCGAGCACGGCGCGCACCAGCGCCTCGGCGCGCTCGCGCACCAGCCCGGCATCGTCGCCATGCAGCAGCACGGCGCGGAACACGCCGGGATCGGCCAGCACGGCGGCGGCGCGGCGCGCATCGAGCTTCGCCATCGCCGGTCAGCCCGCGCGTCGCATGCTCAGCGGAAGCGGCCGGGATCGCCGATCCCGCCCTCGAGCCCGCCGCCCGGCACGCCGAGCGGCAAGGGAGCGAGGGTGCCGGCCGGCGCCTGCAGGATCGGCGGGGGCTGCGGCACCGGATCCACCAGCCGCGGCGCGGCGCCGCCGCGCAGCTCCCGCATCCGCACCGCGACGCGCGTCACGACGTCCTCGGCCAGCGCATCCGCCACGCGCCGCAGCGTCGCCTCGCGGCTGATGTCGGCGGCGAAGAACTGGTTCGGCTGGACGTTGAAGGAATCGAGCGCGCGCTCGAAGCCGCTCGCCACCGTCTCGCGCGGCGCGATGCGCACCAGCGTCCAGTTGGCGGTGGCGATGAAGCGCGCGCGCGTCGCGTCGCCGCTCTCGAGGATGCCGAGCGCGTCGCCCGCCAGGCTCGGTGCGACGAGCAGCTCCCACCGCGGCGCCGCCGGCTCGCGCCCATTGCCAAGCCGGTCCTGCAGGCCGCGGCGCAGCAGCTGTCCGAAGCGATCCGGGATGACCGGCACGCGCGTCGCCGCGAGCTCCGCCGCCACCGATGGATCGCCGGAAGCGACCCCGTCCTCGCCATGCAGCGGGCGGAAGCCGCATCCCGCCGCGCCGAGCGCCAGGCCTGCCGCGGCCCCGCGCAGCAGCCCGCGCCGCGATGCCGCCGCGTCAGACAACGAGGTTGACCACCCGGCCGGGGACATGGATGCGCTTCCTGATCGGCCTGCCGCCGAGCGCACGCTGCACGTTCTCCTCCGCCTCCGCCAGTTCGAAGATGCGCGTCTCGCTCTCGCCGGCGGCCACCTCGATCGTCGCGCGCAGCTTGCCGAGGACCTGCACCGCGAGCGTCACCGTCTCCGCCTTCAGCAGCGCGGAATCGGCCTCGGGCCAGGGCATCTCCGCGACCAGCGTGGCGTGGCCCGAGCGGAGCGCGGCGAAGACCTCCTCCGCGAGATGCGGCATCATCGGGGCCGAAAGCCGAGCGAGAGTCTCCAGCGCCTCGCGCCGCGCGGACCCCATGCCCTCGGCGGCGGCCTCGGCTTCCGCTTCGGCGATGGCGTTAGCGAATTCGTGGATGCGCGCGACGGCGACGTTGAAGGCGAAGCCTTCCAGCGCCTCGGTCACCGCGGCGATCGTGCGGTGCGTCGCCTGGCGCAGCTTGCGCGCGGCGCCCGCCGCCTCCGGCATCGGCGCATCGGGCGGCGGCAGCGCATCGAGCGCCGCGGAGGTCAGGCGCCACACGCGCTGCGTGAAGCGGAAGGCGCCGGCCACGCCGGATTCGGTCCACTCCATGTCCCGCTCGGGCGGGTTGTCGGAGAGGATGAACCAGCGCGCGGTGTCGGCGCCGAACTTCGCGATGATCGCGCCCGGATCCACCGTGTTGCGCTTCGACTTCGACATCGCCTCGACGCGGCCGATCGTCGCGGGCTCGTTCGTGCCCTTCACCACCGCGGCGCGCGTGCCGTCGGCGGCGGAGGTGATCTCCACCTCCTCCGGGTAGAGCCAGCGGCCGTCGGCGCCCTTGTAGCTCTCGTGCTGGACCATCCCTTGCGTGAAGAGGCCGGCGAAGGGTTCCTCGACCTCCAAGTGGCCGGACGCCTTCATGGCGCGGGTGAAGAAGCGGCTGTAGAGCAGGTGCAGGATCGCGTGCTCGATGCCGCCGATATACTGGTCCACCGGCAGCCAGGCATCCACCGCGTCGCGCGTTACCGGCTCCGCCGACTGCGGGCTGCAGAAGCGCGCGAAGTACCAGGAGCTGTCCACGAAGGTGTCGCAGGTGTCGGTCTCGCGCCGCGCTGCCGCGCCGCAGGACGGGCAGGCGACGTGCTTCCACGTCGGATGGTGGTCGAGCGGGTTGCCGGGGCGGGAGAAATCCACGTCCTCCGGCAGCACCACGGGCAGCTGGTTCTCCGGCACCGGCACGGCGCCGCAGGCGTCGCAATGGATCACCGGGATCGGGCAGCCCCAGTAGCGCTGGCGCGACACGCCCCAATCGCGCAGGCGCCAATTCACGACGCCGGTGCCCTGGCCGGTTCTCTCGAGCTCCTCGATCACGCGGCGCTTCGCCGCCGGAACCTCGAGCCCATCCAGGAAGTCCGAGTTGAAGATCGTGCCGTCGCCCACATAGGCCTCACCCGCCAGCGCGAAGCTCGCGGGATCCGCGCCGGGCGGCAGCACGACGGGGGTGATCGGCAGGCCGAATTTCGTCGCGAACTCGAAGTCGCGCTCGTCATGGCCGGGGCAGCCGAAGATCGCGCCGGTGCCGTATTCCATCAGCACGAAGTTGGCGATCCAGACCGGGAAGGAGACGCCCGGCAGGAAGGGATGCGCGACGCGGAAGCCGGTGTCGTGGCCGCGCTTCTCGGCCTGCTCGATCGCAGCTTCCGAGGTGCCCATGCGGCGGCATTCGGCGACGAACTCGGCCGCCTTCGGGTCGCGCGCCGCGGCCGCCGCGGCCAACGGATGCTCGGCGGCGACCGCCAGGAACGACATGCCGAACAGCGTGTCGGGACGCGTGGTGAAGACCTCCACCTCGTCGGCGCCCGCGGCCTTCGCGTCCGTCAGCTTGAACCGCACCCGCGCGCCCTCGCTGCGGCCGATCCAGTTGGACTGCATCAGCTTCACGCGCTCCGGCCAGCGGTCGAGCGTGTCGAGCGCCTCCAGCAGTTGCGGCGCGTATTTGGTGATGGAGAAGAACCACTGGCTGAGCTTCTTCTTCTCGACCAGAGCGCCGGAGCGCCAGCCGCGCCCGTCGATCACCTGCTCGTTCGCCAGCACGGTGCCGTCCACCGGGTCCCAGTTGACCCAGCTCTCCTTCCGCTCGACGAGCCCGGCCTTCCAGAAATCCAGGAACAGCTTCTGCTGCCTGCCGTAGTAGCCGACGTCGCAGGTGGCGAATTCGCGCGACCAGTCGAGCGACAGGCCCATGCGCTGCAGCTCGGCGCGCATGTTGGCGATGTTGTCGTAGGTCCACTTGCCGGGATGGATGCCGCGCTCCCGCGCCGCGTTCTCGGCAGGCAGGCCGAAGGCGTCCCAGCCCATCGGGTGCATCACCAGGTGCCCGCGCGCGCGCTTGTAGCGCGCCACCACGTCGCCGAGCGTATAGTTGCGGACGTGCCCCATGTGGATCTTCCCCGACGGGTAGGGGAACATCTCCAGCACGTAGTATTTCCGCGCGCCGGCGGGCGGCACGTCGGGTGCCGAGAAGCAGGCGCGGCGGTCCCATTCCGCCTGCCAGCGCGGCTCGGCGGCGGCGAAATCGTAGCGCGCGGATGCCGCGCGGTTCGGCTGGTCGTTCATCGTGATGCGCTGTCAGGCCTGGAATACGGGCCAAGGCATAGAGCAGATCGCCGGAGGGCGGAACGCCCGCAGGCGTGAAGCTGCTCGCCAGGCCGGATGCAGATCGCCGGAAGGCGGAACGCTCGCCGGGCGGCGCCCCTGCTGCGGACGCCGCGCGGGGCCGCGCGCGATAGCGCCGCCGCGCGGCGGCGCTACCGCGCGGCTGAGGTCGACTGCGCGCGCAGCTCCCGCGCCCGCACCAGCACCTGCTCCTCGAGCTCGGCCGCGGTCCCGGCGGAGACCGGCACGTCCACCCAGCCGTTCCGCCCCATCTCCTGCCGGAACACCGCGATGCGCACCCCGTCGGAGCGCAGCTGGCGGCCCATGATGTAGGCGGTGGCGCGGACCCGCTCGCCGCTGCTGCCGGGCGGCGAGTACCAGTCGGTGATGACCACGCCGCCGAAGGGGTCCGCCGAGGACAGCGGGAGGAAGGACAGCGTGTCGAGCGTCGCGCGCCAGAGGAAGGCGTTGACGCCGATTCCCGCGCCGCCGCCATCCGCCGCCCCGCCGTCGCGCTGGCGCGTCCGGTCAGTGCCGAAGATCACGATGCCGTCCGTGCCGCCCAGGCGGCCGCGCACGCCGTCGCGGCGGCTGCCGGTGTTGTATTCGTCGGGCCCGGGCGTGCGGAGGTTCTCGCCCAGCCCGCCGCAGCCGGCCAGCAGGCCCAGCGCCAGGCCGCCGACCAGGAGCCCCCGGGTCCGGGGCGCCCGCTTGCGCTCGATCATCCGTGCCGTTCCTGCCCGTGTGACGTCCATGCCCGCCAGGCGGGCCTTCACCGGGTCTTTATCGCCTCGCGCCCCGCACCGGAAGGGCCGTGGGGCGGGGCGGAGCCGTCCGCAACGAAAAGGGGCGGCAGGTTGCCCTGCCGCCCCCGGTCTTCACGCTCCTGTCGGAGCGCCGCGCTCAGAAGGCGAGGCGGGCGCCGATCAGCAGCGAGTCGATGTCCCGGTCCACCAGGGTCGTGGTGTTCAGGTTGACGTTCTTGTCACGCAGCGAGGTGTAGCTGATGTAGGTCTCGAGACCCGGCGCCAGCGTATAGACCGCGCCGATGCCCCACACGGTCTGCTCGCGGTCGCTCAGGGCACCGCCGTTGTCCTGGTTGGCGATGCCGTAGAACGCACCGAAGGAGAGCGCGCCGGTGGTGTAGGTGCCGCCGATGACCCAGTGGTTGGACTGGTCGCGGTTCACGGCGAGCGGCGCGCGGCCGACCGAGATGCCCGAGTAGTTGCCCCAGGTGTACTCGCCGCCGACCGTGAAGCCGAAGGCGGTCAGGTTGAGGCCCGCCGTGTAGGCCGACGCGTTGCGGCCCGCTGCCGGGAGACCGGCGGCGGTCGCACGGGCGCCCTCGGCGACCATCGCGCCGAAGCCGGCCGCGACGCCGACATTGCCAAAGCTGCCGCGGTAGCGGATCGCACCCGACAGCTCGTTGTTCAGGCCCGTGCGGTCACGCTGCGCGTTGGTCGGCGCGAGGCCGGCCGGCACGAGCGCGCCGAGCGTGTCCACCGAGCGGCCAAGGAAGGCGCGCTCACCCTCGGCGCCGCCCTGCGAGCTCGTCGCGTAGCTGACGCCGAAGTCGAAGCCGAAGAACTGCGGCGACAGGTAGATGATCTTCGTCGCGTCGTTGCCGTCGTTGATGCCGGTCAGCAGCGACGGGCCGGTGCCGGTCAGGGCGCCCGAGCTGATCGCGATGTCGTCGAAGTCACCGTCGGGGCCGAGGCCCGTCAGCGTCGGCACGCGGACCTGCATGATGCTGGCCGCGTTGTCCTCTTCACCGAAGCGCAGCGTGCCGAGCGTCGGGGTCGAGACGAACACATAGGCCTCGTCGAGGTCGAGGCCCGTGCCGGCGCCGCCGCCGACGTTGTCGTTCTGGATCTCGATCACGCCGCCGTAGGACATGCCGTTCGCCGCCTTGCCGGTGACGAAGACATGGATTTCCAGCTCATGGCGGAAGTCGTTGCGGCTACGCGCCACGCGACCCACACCGTTGACGCCGCCCGGCGCCACGCCGCGGGCGTAGTCGAGGCTGTCGTCGAGGTTGTTGTACATGACGTTCATGAAGCCGCCGACGCGCACCGTCGGGGCCTGCTGCGCCTGGGCCGCGCCCACGCTGATCAGCGCAGCGCCGACCACCGCACTGGTGCCCAGCAGAATCTTGCGCATTCTGTTACCTCCTCCTGTACCGGGTGGCCCCCGGCATGCTCCGGCCCGCCTGTCCCCCTCGACAGGTGCCGCGACCGGAGTTCCCCCCCGAGCGCAGTCAGGCCCGTCGTCACTATTGGCTCCGTGATGACGGGTCGTCCATCGCTGCCGTGCCGGCCTCGCGACTTCCGCGAGACACTGTGGCGGGGTGGCCACATGCCTCGGGGCGCCCGTACCCTCGCCGGTGCCCTGTCAGCCCCCGCCGAGCGCCCCGATCGCCGCCAGCCCGACGACCCGCCCCGGCCCGGTCCGCGGCAGTCGCCCGACCGTGCCGGGAGACACGCCGCCCAGCGCCACCGCGCCGCGCGTGCCCGCCGCCAGGCGTGCCCAGCGATGCGGGCCGAGCCCCGGCGCCCCCGGATGGCTTGCCGTGGCGAAGGCCGGCGACACCAGCGCGAGGTCGGCGCCGAGCCGTCCCGCGCGCCGAAGCCCGCGCCGGCCATGCACCGCGGCCGACAGCACCGCCCAGGACGCGCCGCCGCGCCGGGCGCGCAGGAACGGCAGCACCGACGACGCCGCCGCGCGGTCCGGCAGGTGCAGCCCGGCCCGCAGGCGGAGCGCGGCGCGCCCGTCGCCGCCGACCAGCAGCACCAGCCCGCGGCGCCGGCAGATGGCGGCGAGGCCGTCCAGCACCGCAGGCGCCAAGCCGCGCGCCAGCACCGCCGCGCCGCGCGGCAAGCGGGCGGCGGCCGCACGCGGATCGGGCAGCCGCACGGGGTCCGAGACGAGCCAAAGCCGCGGCAAGGCGCGCGCACCGCGCCGGGCCGGCTTGAGCCGCCGCGACCACCCCTCTAGCGTCCGCACCCCCAAACCCCGGACCCTCCGCACGTGTCGGCCATCGCAGCCAACCTCGCCGCCGTAAAGGCCCGCATCGCGGAAGCCTGCCGCCGCGCCAACCGCGACCCCGCTTCCGTCACGCTCGTCGCCGTGTCGAAGACGCATACCGCCGAGGCCGTGGCGGAGGCGCTCGCCGCCGGCCAGGCGACCTTCGGCGAGAACCGCGTGCAGGAGGCGATGGCGAAGTTTCCCGCCCTCCGTCCCGCCCATCCGGCGCTCCGGCTGCACCTGATCGGCGCGCTGCAGACCAACAAGGCGCGCGAGGCGGTGCGGGTCGCCGACGTGATCGAGAGCCTGGACCGCCCGAAGCTCGCCGCCGCGCTGGCCGACGCGATGCGCAAGGAAGGCCGCACGCCCGCGCTGCTGGTGCAGGTCAACACCGGCGACGAGCCGCAGAAGGCCGGCGTGCCGCGCGCAGAGGCCGACGCCTTCCTCCGCGCCTGCCGCGACGAGCATGGGCTGGCGATCTCCGGCCTGATGTGCATCCCGCCGGTCGAGGCCGACCCGCGGCCGCATTTCGCGCATCTCGCCGGGCTCGCCGCGAAGCACGGGCTGGCGACGCTGTCGATGGGCATGAGCGGCGACTACGAGGCGGCGATAGCCGAGGGCGCCACGCATGTCCGCATCGGCACCGCGATCTTCGGGTCGCGGCCCGCGCCTGCCTGACGCCGTCGAACGAAACCCCCACCCCGACCCTCCCCTGCGCGCGGGGGAGGGAGTAGGAAGCGTCCATGTCCCGCGTCTTCTCCGGCATCCAGCCTTCGGGCGTGCCCACCCTCGGCAACTACCTCGGCGCCATCCGCAACTGGGTGCCGATGCAGGACATGCATGAGAGCATCTTCTGCGTCGTGGACCTGCACGCCATCACCGTCTGGCAGGACCCGAGGGAGCTCGCGCGGCAGACGCGGGAGATGGCGGCGTCGCTGATCGCCTGCGGCCTCGATCCCGCGCGCTGCACGCTCTTCATCCAGAGCCACGTGCACGCGCATGCGCGGCTCGCCTGGATCTTCAACTGCGTTGCGCGCCTCGGCTGGCTGAACCGGATGACGCAGTTCAAGGACAAGGCCGGCAAGGACCGGGAAGCCGCGTCGTCCGGCCTCTATGTCTATCCGAACCTCATGGCGGCCGACATCCTGACCTATCACGCGACGAAGGTGCCGGTCGGCGACGACCAGCGGCAGCATCTCGAGCTCGCCAACGACATCGCCCAGAAGTTCAACCACGACTACGGGGTGGACTTCTTCCCGACAATCGAGCCGCTGATCCAGGGCGTCGCCGCGCGCGTCATGTCGCTGCGCGACGGCACGAAGAAGATGTCGAAGTCGGATCCCTCCGACCAGTCGCGCATCAACCTCACCGACGACCACGACGCGATCGCGCTGAAGATCCGCCGCGCGAAGACGGATCCGGAGCCGCTGCCGGAGAGCGAGGCGGGCTTCGAGGGCCGGCCGGAGGCGCGCAACCTCGTCGGCATCCTCGCCGCGATCACCGGCGACACGCATGCCGGCGTGCTGCGCCACCACGGCGGCAAGGGCTTCGGCGCCTTCAAGGAGGTGCTGGCCGAGGCGCTGGTCGCGCATCTCGACCCGATCCGGCGCGAGATGACGCGCCTGCTGCAGGATCCGGCAGCGTTGGATGCGCTGCTGCGCAAGGGCGCCGACCGCGCGGACGCGATCGCGACGCCGATCTGCGACCGGGCGGAGGAGCTTGTGGGGTTTCTGCCCAGGCGATGAGCCGGGCGCGGGTACGACCTTCGCGGCCGTCACCGCGTCTCGCGTGCTCGCCCTGGGTCAGGCCCCGATGCCGTCGGGCGTGCCGGTGACGGGCACGCGCGGCGCCGCCGTCGCGCCGCGGGCGATGTCGCGCAGGCAGGCGGCCTCGCCGCGCCGTGCCGCGCCGGTGGCCCGCGCCGCCGCATAGGCCACGCGCAGCGCCTGGCGCGCCCCGTCATCGCGGTACAGCACGAGGTCGAGGTGGCATTGCGTCGCCTGGTAGTGCCAGACCTCGGCCGGCCCCTCCTCCCGCCGCAGCCGCGGCTCGCCGAGCAGGCGGCGGAGGGTGTCGGGGGTCTGGCCGACGAGCTGGCCCGCGGCCGTCAGCCCGCCATCCCCCGAACCCCGCGCGGCGGAGACGCTGAGGCCGGCCGCGGCGGCCTGCTGCGAGGTCATCACCTCCTGCAGCAGCAGCGCGGTCTCGTCGTCCTGCGGCTGGGCGCAGGCGATCGGGAGAAGCAGGGCGAGAAGAAGCGGGGAGGGCTTCATCCTGGCTCCGGCGGGCACCGTGACCGCGTCAGGCTGCGCGACCCGGCTTTCTCATGCGTTGACGAAACGACATCAGGCACGATCCGCCCGGGCGGAGGCCCGCCCGGGCGCGCTCCGCGCCGGCCCCGTCCCGGGACCGGCGGGGCGGGCGATCAGGCGTCCGCCGGAACCGGGCGGGGCGCCGGGGCGGGACCGGACGAGATCGGGCCGTCGCCGAGCATCTCCATGCGGCCGGAGATCTGGCCGCCTTCCTCCACCATCAGCTTGCGGCAGCGCGCCACGCCAAGGATGCGGCCGGTCGCGCGGATCACCAGCGCGCCGCGCGCCGTCAGCGTGCCGTCGAAGGTGCCGGTGATCTCGGCATCCTCGACCTGAACCTCGCCGCGGAACACGCCGTGCTCGCTGATCAGCAGCTCGGTCGCCTGAATCATCTGGCTCTCGACCGTGCCCTCGACGACGAGGCGCTCGGCCTCGGCGACGGTGCCCTGCAGGCTGATGCCGCGGCCGACCACCAGCGTGCGGCGGTCGGAGGTCGCGGTGCGGGCGGCCGGGGCAGCGCCGGGCGACGTCGGCATCGCGCCCATCGGGCGCGGCGGGATGGCGGTGCCGGAGGGCGGCGTCGGCCCGACCGGAAGGACGGGGCTGGGGCCAGTCGGCTTGGGCGCGAGGCTCATGGTTGGGTTGTCCCTGGTGTCGGAGCGGGGCGACGGCACCCCCAGTTCGGGGTCGCGCGCGGTGGGCACGGTGGCGGGCTTCGCCTCAGGGGTAGGCGCAGCCGGCTTCTCGTCGCGTCGGCGGCTGAAGACGTTCATGCGGTGGTCCCCCTCGTGCTGGCCCCGGCGCGCAGGCAAAGCCCGCGGCCCGGCCTCCGGCTAACACGCGCGCGTGTTCACGGACAACGCCCGGATCGCGGTTTCGCGAGGCTTTTCCACACAACTCTGGCCAGATTCCGCGCCCGTCTCGTTCCGTGATTCACACGGTCCTGCGATGGAGCAGGTGCACCATCGCCGCGGTGCCGACGACCGGCACGAGCAGGTTCAGCGGGGCCACGATCCCAGCCAGCGCAAGGACCGCACCGAGCGTCCAGATCGGGAGACGCAGGCGCCGTTTCAGCGCCTCGGCCTCGGCCACCGACAGCCGCCGCTGCGCCACGCCGAGGAACAGCCCCTCTCCCAGCCCGATCGCCGCGACCGCCCAGAGCGCGATGGCGCCGAAGGGCGGCAGCAGCAGCAGCGGCAGCAGCACGAGCGTCACCAACGCCAGCCGCGCCGCGAGCACCGCCCCCGACCAGGCCTGCGCCGCGGTGGAGGCGCCCTGCGGCGGCGGCAGGCCCGGATAGTGCCGCCGCTCCACCGCCGCGGCGACGCCGTCGGTCAGGATGCTCGCGATCGCCAGCAGCAGCGGCACGAAGAGCCACCAGGCGGCGAGCAGCGCGAGCAGCCCGCCCGCCGTCGCCGCGGCCGCGGCGACCCAGCCCTCGCCGCCGGCCAGCCAATCCGCGCCCCAGCCCGTCAGCGCGACGAGGCCGAGCCCGCCGAGCAGCGCGAGCGCCGCCCCGATCAGGACGGGGCGGCGGAAGGCCGGGTCGCCGACCTGGCCGATGGCGAGAAGCAATGCGCGGATCATCGAACCCCGACTAGCGGCAGCGGGGCGCCTCGGGCAAACCTCCGCCGCCCGCATCCCCGCGTCGTCAACGCATCTCCCACGAGGCCCGATCCCCGCATGAGCCAGCCTGCCCTCGACATCCTCGGCATCGGCAACGCCATCGTGGACGTGCTCGCCCGCGCCGACGACGCTTTCCTGCAGGCCCAGGGCATGGCGAAGGGCAGCATGACGCTGATCGACGCCGCGTCGGCGGAGCGGATCTACGCCGCCATGGGGCCGGGCGTCGAAAGCTCCGGCGGGTCGGCGGGCAACACCTGCGCGGTGGCCGCGGCGCTCGGCGCACGGGTCGGCTATCTCGGCAAGGTCGCGGACGACGCGCTGGGCGAGGTCTTCGCGCATGACATCCGCGCCGCCGGGGTGCGCTTTCCCTCCGCGCCGCTTGCGGGCGGCGCGCCGACCGCGCGCTGCCTGATCCTGGTGACGCCGGACGGCCAGCGCACGATGAACACCTTCCTCGGCGCCTGCGTCGCCTTCGGCCCCGACGACGTGGCGGAGGCCGAGGTGGCGTCCGCCGCGGTGACCTACATGGAGGGCTACCTCTTCGACCCGCCGGCGGCGCAGGCCGCCTTCCGCAAGGCGGCGAAGGTCGCGCACGAGGCCGGGCGCCAGGTGTCGCTCACGCTGTCCGATCCCTTCTGCGTCGGCCGCCACCGCGCGGCCTTCCGCGACCTCGTGCGGCACGAGGTGGACATCCTCTTCGCCAACGAGGCGGAGCTGCTGTCGCTCTACGAGACGGACGACTTCGCCGCCGCGCTCGCCGCCGTGCGCGCCGAGGTCGGCCTGGCCGCCGTCACCCGCAGCGAGAAGGGCAGCATCGTGGTCGCCGGCCACGCGACGGCCGAGGTCGCGGCCGAGCCGACGGAGGTGGTGGACACCACCGGCGCGGGCGATGCCTATGCCGCCGGCTTCCTCGCAGCCCACGCCCGGGGGCTGCCGCTGGCCGAATGCGGCCGCTGGGGCTCGGTCGCCGCGGCGGAGGCGATCAGCCATTTCGGCGCGCGCCCGCAGACCGACCTCAAGGCCCGCCTCGCCCGGGGATAGACGCCGGACCGCGCGGGCGGGGGCGGCCGGGCCCCAGGGGGAGCCAGGGGGCAGGGTCCGGGCCGGTGCGGAACCGTGCCGGGCGTCGCGGGTTGGCGCGTCATGGCCCGTTCCATCCTCCTGTCCGCCCTGGCCCTCGCCCTGGCCTGGCCTGCCGTCGCGCAGGACCGCAACGGCGCCCGCGTCTCGCCGACGCGGCCCGAGGGGCGGGCGGCCGCGCCGCGCGTGCCGCTCGCCGAAGGCGCGCAGGACCCGGTCGGGCTGCTGCGCCTCGCCGAGGGCACGCTCGCGGCGCGCCGGCTCGGCGACACGGCCGAGCTGCTGGAACGGGCCGAATCGCGGCTGCTCACGCGGAGCGAGCTGGCCAGCACGGCGGACCGGCCCGCAGCCGGCGGCGCCATCGGTGAGCTCGCCGCGGCCCGCGATGCCCTGGCCAGGCGCGATACCGCGGCCGCGCAGGATCTGATCGCCGCGGCGATCCGCCGGCTCGAGGCGGGCGAGGCGCCCTCCGTCGCCGTCGCGCCGCCCTCCGTCGCGACCGGTGCCACCCTCGCGCCCACCCCCGGGGCGGGTGGTGGCCCGGCCGGGGCCGTCCAGCTTCCGCCGCCGGTCGCCGGCGCGGCCCGGCCCGGCCCCGCGGTGGCCGGCGCCGTCCTGCCCAAGACGCCGGTCGTGCCGCAGCTCCAGCCGGTCGCGCCGCTGCCCGGGACGAAGCCGCCGCCCCTCTGATCGGGAGGGCCGGGTCTATCGACCGGGGGCGCCTGCCGAGAGCGCGCCCACATGCGACGCGCCGGCGGCTCCGGCGGCCCGCACGAAAAAGGCCGGCGCTTGCGGCGCCGGCCTCAGGTGGAGCTTCGAGAAGTAAGGCTCCGGGGCCGGCCGGGCGCGAGGGCCCGGCCGGCCCGGGAGATCAGCGCAGGACGATCTCGACGCGGCGGTTCTGCGGCTCGCGCACGCCGTCGGCGGTCGGCACGAGCGGGCGGCTCTCGCCGAAGGCCTGGATCGTCATGGCCGAGCGCGGGATGCCGCGGCGCT